>Ga0209501_10000629_pt1 | contig 42052 bp, 36 predicted proteins | sample ArcticOcean_MG_C_4_FD_187434 | JGI IMG/M metagenome (GOLD analysis project Ga0209501, IMG submission 187434) | Marine microbial communities from western Arctic Ocean - ArcticOcean_MG_CB4_134 (SPAdes) (version 2) | ecosystem: Environmental > Aquatic > Marine > Oceanic | place: Arctic Ocean...
CCTGAATTTTGAAGTAATGGAGCAATCTTATCGGCTCCTAATCCGTAGGCATTTGCTTTTACAACAGCTGCGACTTTGGTTGGATTGGCTGTCTCTCTAAGTATCCGATAGTTGTCCGCTATGGCGTTGAGATCGATAGTCAGAATTGAGCCACGTAAGCAATTTTGGAATGTCATGTTAGTTTATTATATCTAATTCTCAGAATTTTACGTGTCATTATAGCGATATTTGGAAAATAAGCAGCAAACGAGGCTACTAAATATCAATTTAAAGATGTTAACAAAGTGCTATTTTACATTTGACGTCTCACGCGATTAGCAGATACGAATAATGGAAAAGGTATAAGGTAGATTTTAGAGCCGATACGTAAAAGAAGCTAAATTTTTGAAGAAGTTTTTCAGATAGGGAGAACCAAATGTACTGAAGTGCTAAAGATGGTGAGTATGCTGTATAAGAAATTTGGCTTCACGACAGGAAGGTTGAGAGAGGTTTTGGCTGAAAAAAGATTGAACAAGATCATTTCTCATGGCAAGAAAAGTATAAGTTTAATGTTTTTTTCGATTGCAAAATCAAGCATTTGCGCGAGGATTCAATTGGCTGGGCGTTGAGGCTGAAATGGGCAATTCAAATTGACCGAGGCTGAAGGGTTTGATTGGATGGGGGTTGGTTTGATGAATATTGCTTTTTTCTATAATCGGTCAGGGAGCTATCCCGTCCTGACGTCTGAAATTGGACGTCACTTCTCTGGGGAAAGTTCACATAAAAAGGGCTGGTACTGTTGTTTTCCTAGCTGATCAAATTTGCTTAAAGAGGTAACTCGATGACGTCTCGTTGCGTGCAGGCCTATGACACTCTGGTGCTCTATAATCCAAAATCAATTCTGGTTGTGCTGCTCTTAATTGCGGTTTTCTTCGGTTATCACACAAAAGATTTTAAGTTGGATGCATCGGCCGATTCCTTGCTGTTAGAAGGTGACATCGATCTCAAGGTGTTCAGGAAAATAAACGAGCGATATCCGAGTAGCGACTTACTCATTGTGACGTATACCCCAGATAAAGATCTCTTCTCTGACCAGGCATTAAAGCCTCTGAAGAAACTCCGGGGAGAGCTCAAGAAAGTCGCTAGCGTGGAGACAGTGTTCACGATACTCGATGCCCCCCTAGTCAAAAGTCCGGACGTGCCACTGACGGAAATGATCCACGACATACCTAGCCTGGAGAAACCCGGTATTGATCGGGCCAAAGCTAAGGACGAGCTACTCAATAGCCCTATTTACCGCGAACTTATAGTTAGTGCAGATGGTCGAACCACTGCTCTACTATTGGGACTAGTCGAAGATCAACAGTACAACAAGTTACGCCAAACTCGCAGTAAATTGCGTGCCAAACAAAGAAATAGCGATCTCTCCCAAAAAGAAAGGCAATCTTTAGAACGCATTGAAACTGAATATGATCAGGCGCATGAAGCGATAAATAATCAACGCCGTTTAGATATTGCACACATCAGAGATATCATCGAGCCTTACCGACGGCATGGCGTTCTATACCTCGGTGGCGTGCCGATGATTACTGACGACATGGTGACATTTGTGCGTAACGATCTAATCGTCTTTGGTAGTGGTGTCCTTGTGTTTCTGATTATCGTTCTCACTGCTATTTTTCGCGAATTGCGTTGGGTTGGTCTCCCTTTGCTCAGCTGTTTTTACGCCGGATTAATCATGTTGGGTGTGTTGGGATTGATTGGTTGGAAGGTTACTGTCATCTCATCCAATTTTCTGGCCCTTATGCTGATCATCACAATCTCAATGAATATTCATTTGATTGTACGTTACCGGCAACTCAATCGAGATAATAGTGGTGATGACCAATTGGCCCTGGTTAGGGCCACCATGCATAAGATGGTGAAACCTTGTTTATATACGGCTCTGACTACCATTATGGGTTTCAGCTCTCTGGTCGTTAGCGAAATCAAACCGGTAATCGACTTTGGGTGGATGATGAGTGCGGGTTTGGCGGTGACATTTGTTACATCGTTCGTACTATTTCCCGCGTTGTTGATGGTCACGGGGAAATCTGGATCTAAACCCATTTCCGATAATGACCGCTTTACTTTACCAGCATATTTAGCCCGTCTGACCGAAAAACAGGGCAACAAGGTCTTAGTGTTGGCGGTGATATTGACTGTCGTGAGTGTAGCGGGAATTACCCAGTTGCGTGTCGAGAATAGTTTCATCAATTACTTCAGTGAAGACACGGAGATATTTCAAGGTCTCAAGCTAATTGATGAACAGCTTGGGGGCACTACACCACTAGAAATTGTCGTAAAAATTGATGATGACTTTGACGACGTTCCGGATCCTGAGGACCTTGAGGGGTTAACCGAGGAGGAGATAGAAATGGAGCGGGAGTTTGCTAAAGAACAGGCTAATTCACCGCAGTATTGGTTTACACCCGACAAAATCCAACGCATTAAAGAAGTACACGACTATCTAGATGGATTACCTGAAATTGGCAAAGTTCTCTCTCTTGCTTCGACAGTGCGGGTCGCTGAAGACTACGCCGAAGAGGTGTTGGACGGAATGCAACTGGCACTGTTGTATACTCAGCTACCACCCAAAGTAAGAGAGGCCCTCATCGATCCTTATGTCTCTATCGATAATAATGAGGCACGGCTCCTTGCACGCGTGTTGGATTCAAAACATGACTTACGACGCGATGAGTTGTTGAAAACGGTTCGCAGTGACCTTGTGAAGAAGCTCGGATTTGAGAAAGAGAACGTGATCGTGAGTGGGCTTCTGGTTCTCTACAATAATATGCTGCAGAGCTTGTTCAGGTCACAGATTAAAACCATAGGTGTAGTGATGCTGGGAATTGCGATCATGTTCCTCGTGTTGTTTCGTTCAATAAAATTGTCGATTATCGGTATTCTGCCAAACCTGCTAGGTGCCGGGGTGGTTTTGGGGGTAATGGGATGGGCGGGTATACCAATGGATATGATGACAATCACGATTGCGGCCATTACCATTGGTATAGCAGTAGACAATGGTATTCACTATATCTACCGTTTCAGAGAAGAGTATGCACTTAATCACAGTTATGTGGAAACCTTGCACGTTTGCCATTCCAATATAGGTAGAGCTGTGTTCTACACGACTGTGACCATAATTTTCGGTTTTTCTATCTTGGTGTTTTCCAACTTTATCCCTACAATTTATTTTGGAGTGTTAACGGCAGCGGCGATGCTAATCGCCCTTTTAGCGGCACTCACGGTACTGCCAAAGCTAATTTTACTTTGGAAACCATTCGCCCGATACGAGGGATCAAATTAGATTTACCTAGAGTTGGGTAACATTTAAAAAAAGTTTTAACGAAAATAACCAATCCACCTCCTCTCGTTACCCTAAAACAGGGGAGTGAATTTCATATTTTTCTAAAAGCTCCGCTTACAAACCAGTACACATTTAAATTACATCAGTGTGCTGGGTGTCTAAGTTACCAAATCGGGTAAACATACCATCGAAATAGAGTTTAACCGTACCCGTCGGACCGTGACGCTGCTTGGCGATAATCAATTCTGCATGATGGCGAACATCGTTAAGATGTGTTTCCCAGCGATGAAGGCGCTCTCCATGCTTATCAGCGGACTCATCTTGGCGCAGTATTGGTTCAGCACGTTCTAAATAATACGCTTCACGGAATATGAACGTAACAACATCTGCATCCTGCTCTATTGCACCGGATTCACGCAAATCGCTGAGTTGGGGTCGTCGATCTTCTCGCTGCTCTACGGCGCGGGAAAGCTGAGAAAGGGCAAGCACGGGTACATCGAGTTCTTTGGCCAATGTCTTTAGGCCTCTAGTGATCTCCGCGATTTCTTGAACCCTATTCTCCGTTCTTTTGGAACTTTCCATTAACTGAAGGTAATCAACAATGACCAAACCTAGGCCGTGTTCCCGTTTTAACCTCCGTGCGCGAGTGCGTAGCATACTAACAGATAAGGCTGGCGTATCATCAATGTAGATGGGAAGGTTATGCAGTTGTTGGCTAGCGATAACTAGCCTGTCAAACTCATCATTGGTAAGTTTCCCTTTCCTCATCTTGTCTGAAGCGATTTCCGTTTGTTCAGATAGGATGCGGGCCGCGAGTTGCTCAGCTGACATTTCGAGGGAAAAAAATCCTACCACGGCGCCATCTATAATCTTCTTTCGTCCCTCGCTATCTGTTTCGTTTTTATAGTCATAAGCGGCATTGAATGCGATATTAGTTGCCAATGCCGTTTTACCCATGGAGGGTCGAGCAGCTAGAATAACTAAATCCGAGGGATGAAGCCCTCCGAGAATTGTATCTATATCCCTTAGACCCGTGGCTACGCCGGCAATTTTTCCATCACGTTTATGAGCAGCTTCCGCCATTTCGATAGCTGAAACGATAGAAGACTTAAATTCTTTAAATCCTCCCTCAAATTCACCCGTGGTAGCCAAGTCGTAAAGGGTCTGCTCCGCTTTTTCAATTTGGGTAATCGCAAGATCGTCCACATCACGTGAGTAAGCGCTGTTGACTACATTCTCACCTAATTCAATAAGTTGTCGTTTTAGGTGAAGGTCATAAATTGTCCGGCCGTATTCAGCAGCATTAATCACGTTGACCATGGATGCAGCTATTTCGACAAGATACTGGGCACCACCGATATCAGTTAGCGCACTATCTTGTTCAAAAAAGCTTTTTAATGTGATTGGATCAGCGATTTGGCCGCGTTCAATTAACTTTGATGAGGATTCAAAAATACGTCCGTGAATGGGGTCAGCAAAGTGGGTCGGTCGGAGAAAGTCGGCAACACGATCGTAGGCGTTGTTGTTTGCAAAAATTGCACCGAGAAGAGCTTTTTCAGCTTCAAAATTATGCGGAGGCATACGTAATGAAGATAGATTATTTTCATTTTCTGGTAACGCCGAAATCGAGGTGGAATTTGGTTGGGCAGTTATCATGGTGAACAAAATACTCCTATTAATGAGATGGGTGAAGCCATAATCGATTCACAGCCCTGAGGATATCGGGGATAAGTTTATTCCATTAAGCTTTTAGATGATTAAGGCGCCAAATTCTTGCGAGTGGGGATCCGGTAATGGCCAGAGTTATGCTAATTGGCTCTTTTTGACACCCGAGTTGGCTCTTTTTGACACCCGAGAATTACATTTCATTTTCTAGTATTTCGATATAGTCCCGTTTTAAGGGAAGCAATCCGCTTTTCTTAACCATCTGAATTTGGAAGACTGTCATCCCAAGAAAGCGGAAGGAGACTTCACTACTGGCAAGGTAGACTTCCCACATCCTACAAAAACGCTCGTCATAGATCGTTTTGATCCTGTCCGTGTTAGTGTTGAAGCGGGTCCGCCAATGGCAAATTGTTTCGGCATAATGTGCGTGTAAAAATTCTATATCAGTGACGATCAATCCAGTATCTTCGATGATTGGGAGTACTTCCGATAGGGTCGGAATATAGCCCCCAGGGAAAATGTATTTGCGAACCCACGGATCTGTGACACTCGGTGGACTGCTCCGGCCTATGGTATGCAGAAGTGCGATCCCATTGTCTGCTAACAAATTTTTGTATGTCATAAAGAAATTTGGGAAATGGACAACGCTCACGTGTTCAAACATCCCTACCGAAATAATACGGTCGAATGTACCAGTTTGTTCCCTGTAATCTCGTAAATAGAAATCGATTAGATCGGTAAGCCTTTCATTATTTGCTTTCTTATGAGATTCTTCTAATTGATTTTCTGATAAAGTAATGCCGGTTACCCTGGCTCCAATCGTCTTAGCAAGAAATATGGCGAGACCACCCCATCCAGATCCTATATCTAGGACACTTTGACCAGGCGATATCATTAATTTAGCAGCAATATGGCGCTTCTTGTTTTCTTGTGCGGTTTCTAGATCCGTCTCCGGAGAATCGAAATATGCACAAGAATATTGTAGGTCTGGGCCCAGAAACAACTCGTATAGTTTTTGTGAAAGGTCATAATGGTGCGCCACATTTTTTTTGACAGTAGTTGCAGGTTAAATTGCTGAAATCGTTTAAATAACCTGCTCACCATTTCAACCATTAAGTGAAAAGGGTGTTGTCCGTGGGTTTCGATATTTTGTCCTAGAAGCGATAGAAAATCATAGATTGTTCCATCTTCAACCGTCAGATGGCCCTGCATATAGCCTTCTCCTATGGCCATGGTTGGAGTTATTACCATACGCCATGGGAATATTATTATGAAGGTGGACTTTAACGGTGGACCCACTTCGGCCCGAGAATATATGGAACCGACCACTTGCATCAACAATGGTTAGCGTCCCAACTCTTATTAATTTTTCCAGGATTGTTTTAAGAACCAACAATTCTGAATTCTCCGAATTCCTAAATAATAGGGCGCCTAATTTTTTTTATACTTATTAAGAGCGCTGGCAAAAAATAAAAAACAGATCCAGAGGAGGTAAACTTTTTTGATTTCAAATGGATGTATAAAATTTTGCCTTCTTTAACTTCAGAATATTAATTTTCTAGTGTGATATCAATATCGGTCGTTTCCTCCGACTTTTCTTCCAAATCTTCCTCAGGGTCTTTTTGCTCATCTTGTGGGTTCTGTTTTTGCATAGTTTCCCGTGCATCTGCTTCTGCAAGTACTGCCGCAACCAAGTTCTCCGTCTCTAATTCAGCGGTAATTATTGCTTCGCCTGTCTTTTCCTGAAGTTTGGCCTCACCCTCTGAGCGGGCTACATTTGCCGTGACGGTAACCACTACTTCTGGATGGAGGGCTACTTTGATTGGGTGCAATCCAACTGTCTTGATTGGTCGCTCAAGACTTATCTGGATTCGGTTAACGTTGAAACCTATCTCTACTAACCCGTCAGCAACATCTCTAGCGTTCACTGAGCCATAAAGATTACCATTTTCACCTGCCTGGCGGACCATGGTTACGAGATTCCCATCTAATTTTTTCCCAATTTTTTCTGCTTCATTTTTTGTTTCGAGGTTTGTAGCTTCATACTCGTTCCGTTTATTTTCAAACTGTTCTTTGTTTGTTGCAGTTGCAGAAATTGCTTTATTTTTTGGCAGCAAATAGTTGCGGGCATACCCTGGCTTGACATTTACTACGTCACCCATCAGGCCAAGCTTTTCAACCCGTTCTAAAAGTATTACTTCCATTTTTTCTCCTCCTGGGCGTCAGTGTTTTGACAATCGTAACGTCTTCGCAGGTTAGTCCATGGTTCAAAAAACCCAAGGCCTGCCACAGCTAATATAGGCCAACCTAAAATTATCACAAAAACATAGAAAGCCGTCAAAGCCAAATTCGGCGATGCAATTCTCCTAACCATCCCATGTATTATTCCCAATCCAATGTAAAAAAAGGTTGCGGCAAAAACAATAGCCAGATTCCGACCGATGTATTCGTAGGGCCCTTTACCTATTAGGGCGATTGTTGCTGAAGCGACTAGTGCCCAATATAGCCACTCAGGTGCTGTAAGGTTGGAATAGGAGGGAGTTGGGCGCAACTCCACGCCTTTCCAAGTTAATATAGCCTGAGCGAAAACGGAATTTAGGGACAAAATAAAAAGCCAAACTACAACTGCGATGCTTGGGAAAAAGGATACTATTTGATACTTCAGGTCAGAAACATTCAGTTGGCCACCTATTGTTAACCGTCTTTCAAATATGTCAGCAATTAACTTATCAATGACGCCTCTGAATCCATTTTCCGTGTCAAAACTTACTGTTGCAGCTAGGATAAGGACCATAGCACCGTAACCAACTAAGTTGGATAAAATGTAGCCCACAGGATACCAATCGGTATCTCCTTGCGCTAATTTGCGGTTCAGTAGAGCATGACGTACTACAAACCAGCATGGAAAAGCTATAGTAATTCCATATAAAAGGCCGTTAAAAATATCGGTAAATGATATCACTGTAAAAACGCCGCATAACGCTGCGATAGAAGCGTTTCGCGTCCCGTAACCTAAACCAACTATGATTATTGGAAGCATAGCAAAATGGGCAAAAACAATAAAAATTGCAGTATTTGACTGTCCAGCCGCTGATAAAACACCGCTGCTGATCCCACTCGCTAAAGCTAACAAACTAACCATAATCATTAATTTGCCCACAATCGCAGAAGTAAAAGGGGCTGCAATTGGATATGATTAATGCGATCCGTAGGGTAGGAGGGCTAAGAAACGAGCACGTTTTATTGCTTTGGCCAGTTCCCTTTGTTTTTTACCTGATACAGCCGTGATCCGGCTTGGTACTATTTTCCCACGTTCCGAAATATAACGTGAGAGCGTTCTAACGTCCTTATAATCAATCTTGGGTGCATTTCTTCCCGAGAATGGGCACGTCTTACGTCTGCGAAAAAAGGGACGTCGTCCCCCTCCGTCTGATCGTTTTTGGCGGTTTTCATCTTGATTTTGTCCATAATCATTCGGTGGTGTCATTTTTCCCACTTTCTTGTTCTGTAGTGTTATTCAGAATGTCTGCGTCAGACGAGGGCTGGTCCGTCCCAATCGATTCTGGATCGATAATAGGAGCGCGGTCACTCTTCTTGATTGACAAGTCTTCAGCCGGTTCGTCAGGAGCTTGTTTCTCCGAAACCCGTGCTTTGAATTCACCGCTATCCCGATCTTCATGAGAGCGGTTTGTTTTAACTTGGGCTTGCACAGACGGTTCATCAGATAATTCGTCTAGGCGGATGGTTAGATGCCGCAGCACATCTTCATTTAGGCCCATTTGCCGTTCCATTTCATGGACAACGTCAGCCGGAGCATCAATATTGAAGAGAATGTAATGGGCCTTGCGACTTTTCTTAATCTTGTAAGCTAAGGTTTTGAGACCCCAATTCTCCCGTTTGGTGATCTTGCCGCCACCATCTTTTATTATTTCAGAAAAGACGTCCGCAATTGCATCTACTTGTTGTGTCGATATTTCCTGACGCGCAATGAACACATTTTCGTAATAGGTCATCCAAAATCCCCTTTCGGATTATCTCAACTCACTGAATAAATTATCTTTTCAGGAGCATAGCCAATCAAGATTAAAGGCTTGAAAGGCAAGGAGTTAAAGACACGGGAATATACACATAACACATCATGGTGCAAGTAGTAGAAATGAAGTGGATGAAAAATTGCAAAATAACGAATTTTTTAAACAATTTCAGATGTACTATTTCGGTTTTGTATTGCGTCAAAAGAAGTCAATTCCGTCTGGCTTGACACTTTACGTGTAAACGCTATCAGTAATTATACCTGAACGAGAGTGGGCGAGGCATGACAAGGGCATTTATTTTCCCGGGGCAAGGTACCCAAGTGGTGGGGATGGGTAAGGAAATTACAAAGGCTTTTCCTGAAGCAAAGCACGTATTTGAAGAGGTGGATGAAGCCTTAAAGCAAAAATTGTCAAAGGTAATATTCGAAGGTCCTGAGAAAGAACTTTTACTAACTGAAAATGCCCAACCTGCGGTAATGGCAGTTAGCATGGCGCTCATTAGAATTCTCCAATCGGAGGCAAGTTTTAATATTGTGAAAGATTGTAAGTTTGTAGCAGGGCACTCTCTAGGTGAGTACTCGGCTCTTACGGCTGTGCAGGCAATTGAATTGCAGGATACGGCCCGAGTATTGAAAGCTAGGGGGCGTGCAATGCAGGATGCCGTTCCTCAAGGAGTAGGAGCAATGGCGGCTTTAATCGGTATAGACCTTGACTTAGCGAAGGAGATAGCTTTGGAAGCAGCTAAAGGTGAGGTGTGTGTGGCGGCTAATGATAATGCACCTGGGCAAATCGTTTTGAGTGGGCATGTTGGTGCAGTGCAGCGTGCAGTTGAAATTGGAAAGAAAAAAGGCGCTAAGCGTAGCATATTGTTAGCTGTTAGTGCGCCCTTTCATTGCTCCCTGATGACCCCAGCGGCAGATATAATGGCTGGCGTTTTGGGTGGGGTACAGTTAAATGTACCGATGATTCCAATAGTTGCGAATGTTACCGCTGCGCCTGAGGTGGAGCCCCTACAAATTCGAAGACTTCTAGTAGAACAGGTCACCTCACCGGTACGTTGGAGAGAGAGTATTATGAAAATGAAGAAACTTGGGGTACGTACATTTGTTGAGGTAGGGGTGGGGAAAGTACTGACTGGAATGGTTAAACGTATTGATCGTGAATTGAAAGGCTTCTCGATTCAGTCGGCTGACGATATCGATGAATTCTTAAATTCTACATGAAACCGTATTCTTTTTTTGGGAATTGAAAGATGTTTGATTTCTCAGGCAAGCGGGCGCTGATTACCGGTGCTTCTGGAGGTATAGGGAGCGAAATTGCCGAGTCTCTTCACTTAAAGGGTGCAACAGTCACACTTTCAGGTACTCGTGAACAGGCATTGGATGCATTAGCCTCTAAATTGGGAGAACGGGTGCATGTGGTCGTTGGCGATTTGTCATCGGTTAAAGGTGCTCAGTATTTGTTGGATGCTACGAATAATTCAATGGGGGAAATTAATATACTGGTAAATAATGCAGGTATTACAAAAGATAAGCTAGCAATGCGTATGACGGATGAAGATTGGCAGTTCGTGTTAGAAGTGAATTTGGGCGCTGTGTTTCGTTTATCCCGGGGGTGTCTGCGAAGTATGATTAAGAGACGATGGGGACGTATTGTAAACATTACCTCGGTTGTTGGTGCTTCAGGAAACTCTGGCCAGGCCAATTATGCTGCGGCTAAGGCGGGTACGACGGGAATGACTAAAGCCATAGCAGCTGAAGTGGCATCCAGAGGAATTACTGTGAATTGTGTGGCCCCAGGTTATATAGTGACGCCGATGACTGACAGCCTCGATAATTCGCAAAAAGAATCTTTGCTTACAATGATCCCAATAGGACGGTTAGGGAAGCCCAAAGACGTTGCAGCTTGCGTATCTTTTTTAGCCAGCGATGAGGCTGCTTACGTTACAGGCCAAACTCTCCATGTAAACGGTGGTATGCTGATGATTTAGAACCATTTATTGTCAAATCTTTATGTCCAGATGTAAGCTGGCCATTGGAAATAAAGTGTGTTAGGAAACGTCGAGCATGTAAACCCTAAGAAAAATACATTTTTAATTAGGAGTGTCAGTAATAATTATTTGAGTTGGGGATTTAGAGAATGAGTGACGTTGCCGAGCGAGTTAAAGCTATAATTGTCGAACACCTTGGTGTTGGTGAAGATAAGGTGACAAACACCGCAAGTTTTATAGATGATTTGGGTGCAGATAGCCTTGATACCGTTGAGCTTGTGATGGCATTTGAAGAGGCGTTCGATTGCGAAATTCCTGATGATGCTGCAGAAAAGATTCTCACTGTTAAAGATGCAGTTGATTTTTTGGCAAGTAAGACTTAGCCGACGCATTTAATTTGTAGCTAGAATCTTGGAAAAACATTTCGAGTGTAGTACTAGTCAATTTACTAGCGAAGTATTTGTAGCAAAGTATCGCAATTTATCATGAGACGAGTGGTTGTCACAGGAATTGGTCTTGTAACGCCCTTGGCTTGTGGTGTTGAGGAGTCCTGGAGTAGGCTAATAAGCGGAAAATCGGGTCTCAATGTGATTACTGATTTCGACGTTTCCGATATTCCCTCCAAAATTGCCGGGCAGGTGCCCCGGTCGGAGGACCCAAATGCGAGTGCATTAGGAGCTTTTAATCCAGACGAATGGATAACTCCTAAAGAGCAACGCCGCATGGATACTTTCATACAATATGGTCTAGTAGCGGCAAGTTACGCTGTTGAAGATTCCGGATGGAAACCTCTAGACGAAGAAAGCTTTACGCGTACCGGAGTAATGATTGGTTCGGGTATTGGTGGTTTGCCAGAGATTGAAAAAAGCGCACGGGTTGTGAATGAAGGAAATATAAGGCGGTTAAGCCCCTATTTTATTCCGGCAAGTTTGATTAATTTAGTATCAGGGCAAGTGGCAATTAAATATGGCTTTAAAGGTCCTAACCATGCTGTTGTTACTGCCTGCGCGTCAGGAGCCCACGCTATCGGCGATGCGGCACGGTTGATTGAGTTTGACGATGCTGATGTAATGATAGCCGGCGGAGCAGAGGCGGCAATCTGTCGTTTGGGCATAGCCGGATTTGCGGCAACTCGTGCATTATCTACAAACTTCAATGATATGCCTGAAAAAGCGTCCCGACCTTGGGATACGCGCCGAGACGGCTTTGTTGTGGGTGAGGGTGCCGGAATTGTTGTACTTGAAGAACTAGAGCACGCTAAGAAACGAGGTGCAAATATTTACGCGGAAGTTTTGGGTTACGGCATGTCTGGAGATGCCTATCATATTACTGCTCCTGCCGAAGACGGTGACGGCGGTTATAGGTCCATGAGCGCCGCATTGAAGCGAGCCAGATTAAACCCCGAAAGTATTGATTATATAAATGCCCACGGAACTTCAACACCGTTAGGAGACGAAATAGAGCACGCAGCTGTCAAGCGTCTGTTTGGTAACGCTGCATATAAGCTCGCGATGTCATCAACAAAATCAGCGATTGGTCATTTGTTGGGAGCAGCTGGATCTGTTGAGGCAATTTTTTCTATCTTGACTATTAATAATGGAATTGTACCCCCTACACTCAATTTGGAGAAACCTTCTGATGGGTGCGATTTAAATTTGGTACCCCATACTGCCCAGGAAAGAAACATTAACGTTATTTTATCAAACTCCTTTGGATTTGGGGGCACTAATGCGAGCTTGGTACTTGGCGCCCTAAGTTAACTTTAAATGAATCGCAAAAACAGCTGGGTAACTGCTCTAATATTGATTACTTTTGCTGCAGTCGGCGGCGGCGGTCTATTTGGGTATATGAATTTTACCCAACGTGGAGCCCTTAAAAGTGATTTGATTATCATTATTCCAAAAGGAAGCGGAATTAATTTTATTTCCAGACTACTGGAGCGCAAGGGCGCGATATCGCAACCAATTCTTTTTAAATTAACAGTACTCATCTTGAGATTAGAAAAGGTTTTGCGGGCAGGGGAATTTTCCATTCCGAAAGGGTCAAGTCCAAGAGACATTCTATCAATCTTACGATCTGGTAAAATGGTAATTCGTCGGTTCGTAGCAGTGGAAGGGCTTTATACCGCTGAAATACTTGGTCAGTTAAGGAGAACCGACGGGTTGACGGGAATTGTGACGGAAACTCCAAAAGAGGGGGAGTTGTTGCCAGAGACATATCATTATAATTTTGGTGATAACCGCAACGATTTAGTTAGACGAATGAAAGTTGCTATGAAAAACGTATCTGAGGAGTTGTGGTTGCTACGTGAGGTCGGACTACCCATAAAAACTCCTTTGGAAGCCATAATACTCGCTTCTATAGTAGAAAAAGAGACTGGACTTGTTGAGGAGCGTCGTAGGGTAGCTAGTGTATTTATTAACCGATTAAGGCTTGGTATGCGGCTTCAATCCGACCCTACAGTTATTTATGGTTTGACCAATGGCAATCGTAGGTTGCGCCGTCCTCTAAAACGGAAGGATTTAAAAAGCCTAAATCCTTATAACACTTACCTTAATAAAGGGCTACCACCTGGACCCATCGCAAATCCGGGTCGAGCCTCGATCAAAGCTGTTCTCAACCCTATTGAAAGCACGAATCTTTATTTTGTTGCTGATGGGAAAGGGGGCCACGCATTTTCTACAACTTTAAGCGAACATAATAAAAATGTTAAAGTTTTGAGAAAACTGGAGAGGGAAAAAATGCAAACACGATAATATTATTGTGGTATTTGTATCAGGCTTACGCATTTAACAAATTAAAAAAAGTTCAAGTTGCCAAAAAGATGCATAAAGTAAAATGCGATACTTTCATGGTTTGTTTGAATTTAGGTTATTTTCACTGATCTATATTGACAGCGATTCTATCAAGTTCTGACCCTTGAGTGTATTAAATATTGTGAATGGTTTTTTAGAAACCTGGACAGGTTGAGTTCGTGCCAATGTGGAATTGATAATGGTATCCTCTTTAGACTCCCCATTTGTTCTCAAAAAATAATTATTACAAATTTTGAGTTTTGCCAGAGTTGTTGATTTAAAAAAGAGAATCACATATCTATTGAAAATGTCTACTATGCCCAAAATATTCAGTATGACAGGATTTGGGAGATCAGCGGGGAGCTTTGGTAAAACTAGCTGGAACTGGGAAACAAAAAGTGTCAACGGGAAGGGCCTCGATATTAAGTGTCGGCTACCGCACGGGTTAGAGAATTTGGATCTGAAGGCTAGAAAGATAGCCGGTCAAAAATTTAGCCGGGGCAATATAAATCTTACTCTTTCAATAAAGGAAAACGGCAATCAACCCAGTTATAGAGTAAACCGAGAACTCCTTGATGAGCTTATTAAGACAGCTAGGGAAATGTTTGAAGGCACAGACAGTTTTGGCCCTCTAAGACCAGATAGTTTTTTAGCGGTTAAAGGTGTTATTGAACCTGTTGAAGAGGAGCCAGATGTTGGTGTAATCCAGGAGAGAGATAATTTAATAATTGCGGACCTTGAGAAAGCGCTTTCCGAGTTGTCATTGGCGAGAAAGGTTGAAGGGACAAATATTTCCCAAACATTGGAATTGCAGCTTGCTGAAATTCAAGCATTAATTGAGCGTGCGGGTCGTAATTCCGAATCCCAACCCCAGGCTATTCGTGAGCAATTGAAACAGCAAATGGAAATTCTTCTTGACGCAACACCAGCTTTGCCAGAGGAGCGAATTACTCAGGAAGCGGTAATGCTTATGATTAAGGTGGATGTGCGTGAAGAACTCGATCGACTAAGGGCTCACACCTCGACAGTCAGAAAACTCCTCATTGATGGCAGGGTTATTGGCCGTAAGCTTGATTTCCTGTGTCAGGAACTTAACAGAGAAGTTAATACTCTTTGTTCAAAGGCGAATAATATTGAGCTTTCTAATATTGGGTTAGATTTAAAGGCACTGATTGAACAATTTCGAGAGCAGGTGCAAAACATTGAATAATCACGCTAATTCCAATGTCTATGCGCGGCGCGGGTTGATGCTGGTTCTCTCATCACCGTCTGGTGCGGGAAAAACAACCCTTGCCAAGGCACTTTTGGCTCGTGAAGAAAACCTCCGAATGTCCATCTCCTTTACCACTAGGTTGAGACGGGCAAAGGAAGTGGATGGAGAAGACTATAATTTTGTTAATGAAACTAAGTTTAAGAAGATGGCAGAAGCGGGGGAATTTCTTGAATATGCTCAGGTATTCGGTAACTATTATGGAACACCTAGAATACCTATTGAGAAAGCGCTCACCTCAGGTTCAGATATTATATTTGACATTGATTGGCAGGGCACACAGCAATTGGAAGGAGATAAGACTGCCGGAAAAGATCTTGTAAGTGTATTTATATTGCCGCCAGATAATGATGAGCTTGAAACTCGCCTCAGGACACGGGCGCAAGATACTGATGAAGAGGTTAAAATCCGCATGGCTAAAGCGGCTGATGAATTGAGCCATTACCGTGAGTACGATTATATTATTGTAAATCGGTATGTAGAAGAGAGTGTTCAATTGTTACAGAAGATACTCGGAGCGGAACGGCTTCGGGCAAATCGTCAGTCAGGGTTACATAAATTTGTCCAAATATTAAGGGGCGAAACTTAACCCCTAATACTGCGAGCTAACTGGCAAAACTGCTCAACGGTTAAATTTTCAGCTCGCAAGGTCGGATTTATACCCAATGATGGGAAGTCTAAATTGAATTTTTTCAGAGAAGATCGTAGCATTTTTCGTCGTTGATTAAACGCCGCAGAAGTGACCTTTTCCAATTTGAACCAGTCCGCGGGTGCGCTTGGCTTTTCTCGTGGTAACAAAGTAACAACGCTAGAGACAACCTTGGGAGGAGGTACAAAGGCTAGGCTGTCAATATTAAACTGAATATTCACGTTACAAAGCCATTGGGTTATGACGGATAACCTGCCATATGCTTTGGTTGATGGCGAAGCGACTAACCTGTCCGCTACTTCCTTTTGAAATGTTAAAGTCATTTGGCTGATGGATTTGATCTTCTGGAGCCAACCGATCAGTAAAGGGATAGATATATTATAAGGTAGGTTTGCGACAATGTGAAATGGTTTTGAACTAATTTTGGAAAGATCTATATTCATAGCATCTGCCTCTACGATAATAAGGCTTTCGGAATAAAAGCTCTGCAGTTCAAGTAAAGCCGCTAGACATCTTGGGTCTTTTTCAATTGCGATTATTTTTTTTGCACCATTCATTAACAAGGAACGGGTTAGTCCTCCTGGGCCCGGCCCGATTTCAATTACAGTTGAGCCCTTTACATTTGCAATCCTAGCAATTTTGTCAGTTAAATTAGTATCTAATAGAAAATGTTGACCTAGAGATCTTTTTGCATAAATCTCGTGCTTCGACATTACCTTGCGAAGTGTTGGAAGAAAATTTTGATCAGAGGAATTCTGGTACTCACGCACTAATTTACGACCTTGTAATGTTTTCCGCACGAATTTTCAGCATTTGACTGGCTAATTGGATAGCTGCAACTAGGCTAGTTTCCTGTGCGGTACCGGTACCTGAAATATCCAAAGCAGTGCCATGATCGGGAGAAGTTCGAATAAAAGGAAGACCCAATGTTACATTAACAGCCCTTTCAAAGTCTAAAGTCTTTATGGGTATCAAGGCCTGATCATGGTACATGCATAACACCGCGTCATACTTATTTCTCGCTTCGGAATGAAATAGAGTATCTGCAGGAAGAGGACCATAGGTATCATATCCCATAATATTTAGTGTTTTGACAGCCGGTTCTATGATCATTTTTTCTTCCTGGCCCATTGTTCCATCCTCACCGGCGTGGGGATTAAGACCTGCGATTGCCAGCTTAGGACGACTTATCCCAAAATCCTTTTTAAGAGCGGATAGTGTGGTTTCGGCCGTTTCAATGATCAATTTCGGAGAAAGCAGCTTAACTGCCTCCATCAAACTAACATGCCTAGTAACGGGTACTACTCTCAATTTTTCCGAATACAGCATCATAATTGGCTTAGAATTAACATTTGCAAGATGGGCTAAATATTCAGTGTGCCCGGGGAACGAAAATCCCATACTGTAAAGAACAGATTTTTGGATAGGATTGGTTACTACCGCACCAACTTTTCCAGAGAGGGCTAAGGTTGCAGCCTTTGTTATGGAACTGATGACTGCTGTTCCATTAACCGGATCGGGTTGTGTTATAGTCGATCTTACTCTTTTTCCTAATGGTAAAACCGGCAAACATTTTGAGAAGCAATTGAATGTCTCGTGAGGTTTATCAATTACACCAATATCAATTTTCCAACCCAAAGAGAGGGAAATTTCTCGTATGCGTTCGGGGTCATCGATGATAAAAAACGGCTGAAGCCGGCTATGGTGATCCCGCCATGCCTTAAGTGTAATTTCTGCGCTAATTCCGGCTGGTTCGCCCATAGTCAGAGCTATAGGGGATGAGCAGGTTTTCATTTGCGTGTTTCGATAAATGCCGACCGTCTTAAATCTAGCAACTCACGGCGGGAAATCAATTCAGCTCGCCGTTGGGAAATATATTGGGCAACCCTACGACGTGCCTTTCCTTCGTCTTCATCAAACGTTCTGCTGCAGACCATTAATATTAGAATTCCTGCTTTGGTCCGGATTGGATTACTTACCTTGCCAATATCTAAATTCTGGGTTGCCTTCCTAATACTGGGTAACAAGTTCGATAACTTGACCCCTAGGATCTTACCTATTTTAGGTATTCCAATCTCTTTTTCCAAGGCTTCCATATCTTTGCAATTTTGTACACTTCTTGCAATCGATTGTGCCAGTGTTAACTGGGCCTCCACCTCTGATTTTGCCGCATTGTTTTTAAGAGGTAGTAATATCTGCTGTATTGAAACCGAAGTTTCACCCAAAATTAGACCCTGCGCTAGTCTCTTGTTTTTTAGTAGGAGTATATAATATCCATCAGGGGCCTTGACCGGAACTGATAGTTCATCTCGTTGTAAATTTGATATAATCTTTGCCAGGTTTGGATCTAGCTGATCTTCACGAATCCAACCTAAATTTCCATTTTGCGCTGCAGAAGCACTTTCGGAAAATGACCTAGCGACCTGACCAAATGGTGTTCCGCCTTTGATTTGTTGATAAAGTCGGTTTACCAGTTCTTGCTCTTTAAGGTATGATCTTCCCGCATCAAAAGAAATAAATATTTCGGCTACTAAGTACTCAGGCCTTCCTTTATAATTTCGTATCAAGCGGATCTGGGCATTGATGTTTTCTTCATCTAAATCGCCAGATTTTGCCAATTTATTCCGAATAATTTGACCCCAAGCAATTTTAGCTTCAACCTGTCGCTCGAAAGTGAGTGTATCCATATTATTCTTGTTTAGTAGTTTTGCCATGTTCCCTTTCAACATTCCATTTTTCTTTTCCACTTGACCAATAAACTCACCTATTTGTTTGCGGGAAACATTAATTTTTTTCTGCTTAGCTTGTTGAAGCATCAATTTTTCGTTGATGAGGTTATTTAGAATTTTGTATCGAATACGCTTTCTCTCGTTAGGGTTATTAGGTAATCCAGATGAGAATAATACAAAATCTATCCTAGACTGAAGGTCATAATTTGAGATTATTTCGTCATTGACGATAGCGACGATATTTGGAGACGACTGTCCGATTGCGGAAAATGCGAATGAAAGGCATAGAAGAACCAAGGCGCAACTGACTATAAGATTTGTTTTAATTATTTTACAAACACATGAAGAAGATATCTTCATTCCTAATAATCCAAATTTAGATTTCCATTTAGCCGCCTTTTGAAACACCAAATTTAGACTCCCCAAGCGTTTTAAAAGTTAGCTGAAAAAGTATTGTATCGCTTGGTTTCAGGTCCCTATCAACAAAAAAATCTCGTTTTAAGGTAGTGCTGAACGTGAAACATTCGCACTCAAAGGTGGCATTGAGGGCAATAGCTTGAAGATTACCTTCGTCCTGCAAGTTATATCGGCCAGAGAGGCTGCTCCTCCATAGTCGGTTCAGTTGGGAATTAATTGAACCTGACAATTCATCCCTCCCGCCGAACTCAGAGTTTGGTTGAGACTCAAAAAATACATAGTTAGTTGAGACCCTAAGTGCCGGTGGTCCAGCCGCCAACTGAACCTCATTCTTGCTGGGAGAAAGATCTTCATGGGATAACCTTGTCCTATAATTTAAATCAAGGTATTCACCAGGCGAGATATTTATTCTACTCACTATATCTGAGAAATTATCTTCCAGCCCGGAGCCTGCGCCGAAGGTGTCGTCGGATTTGATACGATAACTTTGCCCCACAAAAAGGGAACTGCTGCCACCATTTTGCCCATAAGCTCCCCACTTCATACCGTAGCCAAGTCTTGGTCCTCCCTCAACGCGATCAAGACCGGTAAAGCGGTTCTCACTAAATACGTTGGTGTCATCAAATTCGAAGTCTACACTATCTTCATTTGGAATATCATTGGGGTTTCCACCATATGGGCTAATGATAAGTGAAGCCAAAGGTTCAAGTGTTTGGGTTACGCGACCGCGAGAATTTGACATTGGGTATCGCCAATTAACCGATGCTTGCGGATGAATTCGGCCACTAATGCCTTTGTTAGAACCCTGTCCATTTGAATTGACCAAATTTGTAACATGGTACATGTCGCCGCGAATAGATAGATTTACATCAAGAACTTCACCTAGCGAGCCAATTCGAGGCAAGTGCCAGTCATAACCAAGTGATAGCCGTTTAGTGTCATTACCGCCTGTACGGGTAAGCGCTAACGCGTTAGCTGTAATGGAGTTTGTAGCGCCTAACCTGTTTGGCTTGCTAATATGGCTGAAATCGAGCATTGGCAGGATGATGGGTATTTCTCCTGGGTCATCTGTTTCCTGCAATCCTTGAATATAGTAAGAGTCAATTTTTAAATAATCGCGGCCTTTAAATGCCTCCCCAAAGGCCCTTGTTGTCATATCTGGCCTTGATGAAATCTTATAACGTCTCAAATATGTGTCATCATTTGTTCTTTGTATATCAACTCCCATTCGCCAGACATCGTTAACATTCTTCCGATATTTGGTGTCAATGTGCCCAAGTAGATCGTCATTTGAATCAAGGGTAATGCTAGTATCGCTTTCTAGCCGACTGTTGGGGCCAATGTCTCGGTATTCAGCAGCTAAATGGACCCTTTCTTTCGATGTAAACGTGGGCGTAATCGTCAGGTCTTTATTTGCTGCAATATCAAAAAAATAGGGGGTTGCGAGCGTGGATCCCAATGCCGATGATCCACCGAAGCTTGGGGCAATGAATCCGGATTTTCTCTTAACTGTCGGGTCTGGGTGGTAAAAGTAAGGAGTGTAAGCGATTGGGACACCAAAGAGCTCTAGATGTGCGTCTGTGTATTCAATTACCTGCTCTATTTCATCGTGAACTACCTTTTTTGCCTTTAACTGCCATAAAGGTTTGTCGTTTGTTTGATCAGCGCAGTCTTGACAAGGAGAATACACAGCGTTTCGCATTTCTGTAGAAATTCCGGCAGACCTGCGTGCTCCAGTAGCTGCGATTCTTGAGTTATCGGAAAGTCTAATTCTTAGGTCTCTAATAATTCCGTCTTTTAAATCACCAGAGAGTTTCATCGTTTCAGCAAATAAAACGTCTCCCGAAGCCCCTAATAGGCTTACTCCCCCGGTAGCAGTCACAACATTTTCTATTTGGTTGTACGTTACAGAGTTGGCTATGAGGACCCGCTCTTCATGAGAAACCTCAACGTTTCCAATGGCTCTAACAATTCCGCTTTTTTTGTCGTGGGTTACTTTATTAGCTGAAAAAAGCAATGGTTGGTTGCCGGATTGCAGATCCTGTCCTGCAACTAAGAATGGAACCAAGGCTATCCCAAGAGTTTGGATCATTATTAATCGAAATTTATTCATTTGAACTAACCATCTTCGAGATGGAACACCATTGCAAGTCCCAATAAAGCACTGATACCTGCAGGGGCCCATGCGGCAAGTACAATTGGGATACTCTCCCTTAACCCTAGTGCGGAAACAACATCCAAAAAGAAAAAGAGGAAAAAACCGGTCAGAATACCACCAATTATCATAATGCTCGTCCTGGCCCTTGGTGATTGTTTTAAAGTAAATGTTGCCGCTATTAAAACCATTGCAAGTAATAACAGCGGTGTTGCTAGCAATGAATGCCAGTAGAGCCTATGTCTGACAGCTGAAAATCCCGCTTTATCAAGATTAGAAATGAAGTCAGGTAGGCTCCAAAATGAGAGAGTTTCAGGTGGAGAAAAACTATCGTGAAGGTTGTTGAGTGTTATATCTGTAGGTAACCAATATTCCTTTTTATGCATAGGTAATTCTTTATCTCGTTCATGTATCCAAACATCCGAGAGGAGCCAAAATCCATCTTCTAGCTCGGCTTTTTTGGCGCTCAGTCTTTGCCGGTATTTGTTCGAACCTTGGTAACGAAAAATAGTAACGTCTTTAAGTTTAATAGAATTTTTACTCAGGTTTAATGTTGTGGAGTGAATTACCGATTGATTTTGTTTATTTGTCTCCCTTAGCCATAGTCCATTTGGAGATAAAGCAAGTAAGTTTGTTTGTCCCTTAATATGGATTGCATTGAGACGTTCAAATTTAGACAACAGTGCTGAAGCTAAAGGATTTAATGCGGTAATTTGCAACGTACCGAGGATAAGCGCTAAGCCCAAAACGGGTAAGAGGAATTGCCATGCTGAAATACCAGACGCGCGCGCTACCACTAACTCGTAGTTTATTGTCATGCGCAAAAACGCAATCATACTGCCGAATAACACGGCAAACGGAAATGCCTTTTGTCCTAGAAAGGGAAGTTTCAATAAGGACATTTTCAGGACTAAGCTAATACCTACTTCATCACGAGATGATGCTCGTCGAAGCAGTTCAATGATATCGAATAAAAATATCAGACTAAGAAATACGGCAAATACTGATATAAAACACTTTAAAAAATTTCGACCGATATAAAAAGACAGAACCGTCGACATTGCGCTATTTCTATCCTTAGCGGGCCAATTTAGCCTCTAATTATTGTATCCAGAAAATTGCTGTTTGAACCAAATTTTCAATCGTAATGGTATTATCAGAATGACCAGAGAAAAGAAAATCGGCAAACTATTTGCTGCATAAATAAATGGAACCAAACTCAAATTCTTAGCACTTAGATTTATCATGCCAAGATTTAATGCAATCAACGTAACAAATATCACCACCGCAATTATTATCCGTTTTTGGTGACCGCGTCTAGAATAATCACCGGTAAACAAGGTAACGAATGCGATTAATGCAAAACCTAATGCTGTCATAGGGAAGGCTAATCTTTGATGTCCTTCTACAATAAATTTCCCAAAGTCTTTCGGGTTACCAATGTCTTCTTTTTTTAAGTTTAGAAGTTCATCTACATCACGTTCTCGAGCTTCTCTAAACCGCAAGGCGGGTTTTTCAACAATATCTGTTAAATCTAAAATATGTCGGTCGAAATATACTATTCGGTTAACCCCAGGATTCTTTTTATCTATAACGATACTATTACCTTTTAGGAGAACAACTTTGGCAGAATTGTTAGATTCAACTAATGTTCCGCTTTCTGCGTGGTAGGTAATTGGTTTTTCCTCATTTCTGGCATCGTGAACCAAAAGACCCCGAAGCTCCATTTCGCCGGCGCGTTCTCTAACATAGACGGTGATATCTTTAGCAAATGAATTAAAAACACCTTCCTTCAAGGTTATGTTAGCAAGGTTATATCTAATATCCCATTGTAGATTTCTGAAGGTTTTATACGTGAGCGGTGTTGCGTACAGCGTCAGGCTGTATACAAGCATTGTCACAATTAGACCAAGTAGAAGTGCAGGTTTGGAAAGGGTAAAAGAACTCATGCCGGTTGCTCTCATGATCGTAATTTCTCGGTCTGAATCAAGGCGTGCATACACAAATAATACTGCTATAAAAACAGAAATAGGTAGGATTTGGGTTAGTAAGTTTGGCAATTGTAGGGCGGTAAGAGTAAGGAAAAGTTTTGCAGATAGTCCCCTATTAACGATGGATTCCACTGCCTTTACTGCAACGAAAAGCCACATTACCCCTGTAATTACAAAGGTGGTAAATAGTGTCGAAATTAAAAGCTGTTTTGTAATATAACGGAAAATTTGGTTCATAAGGCTAAATTATACATCCAACAACGAATAACTGGCAGTATAAAATTTTAACGAAGTACAAAAAAGTTAATAGTTATGCCGCAAAACATATACAAAGTTGGAATTTAAGGTGGGTCGAAGAGAACTATCTTGTTTGGGTTCATCTGGTTATGGGGATCAATTGCAACTTTGATTTGCCGCATAAGGTCAATCTCTATTTTAGATGCATAAAAACAGAGTTCATCGCGCTTGGATAAGCCGATCCCATGTTCAGCGCTGATACTGCCATTCATACCCACTACCAAATCGTGGACTATGTGATTAAAAACCTTTTGTTTTTTAAGAAAATATTTTTGGTCGATTCCTAGAGGTTGGGTCAAATTAAAGTGGATATTACCGTCACCGACGTGCCCGAATGCACAGACACGAACGCCCGGCATTTCTGCCATTACTAATTGAGTTGCTTTTTTTATGAACTCAACAGATTTAGAGACGGGTACAGCTACGTCATGTTTTAGACTCCCTCCTTCTATACTCTGGGCTGCAGGAATTTCTTCTCTCATCTTCCACAGTTGACTCGCCTGAGCTTGGCTTGTTGCTATTAGAGCGTCTGAAATAACACCATTGTTTAGGGCTTGCTCCAGCACGGTTTCTATTTCGCCTCGTAGGTCATCTTCTTGTCTTGGGGAGGTAAGTTCTAAAAGTACATAATAGGCATGCTTTTCTGTAAATGGGTCTCTAATTCCAGGTATATGTGCTACTTCCAGTTCTAACGCTAATCGTGGGATCAATTCAAATGCTTTCAACTTATCCCCGCATGTAGCTCTTGTTAGATCAAATAAAGAAAGAATTTCATCTAGTTCTTCTAATGCCACAAGTATCGTTGCAAACGCCCGCGGTCGAGGATAGAGTTTAAGGACAGCTTTGGTGATAATACCCAGTGTTCCTTCCGCCCCAATAAACAATTGCTTTAGATCGTAACCAGTGTTGTCTTTTCGCAGCGCCTTGAGGTTTTCATAAATAAGTCCATTCGGCAATACCACCTCAATCCCCAGAACTAAATCTCTTACATTACCATAGTGGAGCACACCAACGCCACCAGCATTAGTGGAGAGATTGCCGCCAATTTGGCAACTTCCCTCGGCACCAAGGCTGAGTGGAAACAGGCACCCAGCTTCATCAGCTGCCCTTTGTATATTTGCTAGAATGCAACCGGCTTCAACGGTCATGGTATGATTTAAGGTATCAATATGGATGATCCTGTTTAGTTTTTCCAAACTGAGAATAACGCCACCTGAGGCAATTCCTCCGCCGACCAGTCCGGTGTTTCCTCCTAGCGGTACAACTGGTACGCGGTGTTTGGCGCACAATCCGACGGTTTCTGAAATTTCTCCAGTCGTTTTAGGCCTGATAATTAATGAACAATCGCTCTCCAAGAGGCCGCGTTCATCCTTTAAATACGGTAATAGGTCTTCCGTTTCAGTCAGAACAGCATTTCTGCCAAGTAGTTTTGTTAACTCTTTCAAAAATAATTTGGGAAGTTTTGTCATAATTTAATTCTAACACGATCTAGGGTGAGGGATTAATTACGAAGCAGCTAAGCGTCTGACGCCGCTCTTTTCAGTCGATCATTGATGGCAAATCCTAGGCCAGATGTTGGGATTGGCATGATAGCCAACTTTTTGTTACCTGCGCTATCCAGTTCTCTTAAGGTTGAAAAAAAATTTGTTGCAGCCTCCAGAAGATCGCCAGCTGGGCTTAAGTTTACGGCTCCATCAGGCGCTAAGGGCCCAAATCCAACCAAAACCTCCCCATCGACGGGTGCATTCACATTAAGTCGCAGCGAAGCTTTAGGGGCATAATGCCGATCTAACATGCCTGGCGATTTAATTTTTGAATGTTGCGTTGCTGTCGCTATAGGACCTATTACCGCGCCTATTTCTTCGTTTGTGATGCTACCGGGTCTTAAAAGTACGGGGCGCTTAGTCGTTAAATCAACGACGGTGGATTCGAGTCCTAATGCGCAGGGCCCCCCATCTAGAATAAGGGTGAGTTCTGGTCCAAATTCTTCGTCAACATGTAAAGCCGTAGTTGGGCTCATGCGTCCAAACTTGTTGGCGCTGGGAGCTGCTATCGGACAATCCGTACTTGATAAAAGTTTTCGGGCTAGATTATGGCTCGGTACCCGAATTGCCAGAGTATCGAGACCGGCGCTAGCTAAAAAGGAAACTTTGCACCCAGGCAGACGGGGCAAGACAAGTGTAAGGGGTCCAGGCCAAAACGCCCTTGCTAATTTGTTGGCTGCGGTATTCCAAGAGACAAGATTTTTAGCATCATTTTCATTTAAAACATGGACAATTAGTGGGTTGAAGCGCGGTCTCCCTTTGGTTTTAAAGATTTTGGCGACAGCCTGGTTATTGGTAGCATCTGCGCCCAAGCCATAAACTGTCTCGGTTGAAAATGCCACGATGTCACCTGCTTGTATTGCTAATCTAGCACGTTGCAAGCCCTTGCTTCCGCTGATAACTCTTTGAGGTTTCTGGTCTACTTGCATGTTATCAGGCCTTAATTGACTCAATCAGTTGTCCCCGGGCCACGAAGAATGGGTTCTTTATATCATTTTTTCCATACATAATTGGTGTACCATCCAAGCCGGTCATTTGACCGCCAGCGAAAGAGAGAATTGCGTGTCCCGCTGCCGTATCCCACTCCGAAGTTGTGCCCAGTCGTGGATACAAATCTGCCTTGCCTGCAGCGATAAAACAAAATTTTAACGAACTACCAGAATGGGTTTTTTCCTTAATGTTATAGTCCTTAAGATACTCTTCCTCGTCTGCCCGATGGGAATGGCTCATCGTAACGGTCAAACCATTTTTACTTGGAACCCGCGTCCGAATGGGACGACGTTCCTGATTTTTTTCTTCGAGATATGCCCCGGCACTGGACCCCCAATAGGTTTCCTGTTTCGCTGGGGCATGGACCACACCCAAGATAGGATTTCCAAATTCCACAAGCGCAATATTTACGGTAAACTCATCCCGACACTGAATAAACTCTTTAGTTCCATCAAGAGCGTCCACAAGCCAAAAGAGTCCGCCGCTAAGATCTGGCCGATGCCCTTTTGCATAGGCTTCCTCCCCTACAAACGGAATGTCAGGATGTCGTTTGTTGAGTGCTAATCTAATAATACTCTCGGCTTTTTCGTCTGCCTCTGTTACTGGTGAATTATCGATCTTTTTTCGCACTAAAAATTCTGTATCGTAGAATTCCATAATTGCGTTTCCGGCTTTCTTAGAGATGGCGATCAAAAATTCAATCAGCGCATCATCAAGAGGATTTGTCATATCAGATCCTTATTCTTTATTCAGATTGTGGCACTGTTTATAGAAACAAATTCATAGGCTTTATGGATCTATTAAGATCAAGCGATTAAGCCAATGAACTTTGGGAGTGGCCATAAAATACTATTTTTCTTAATACATCCCATCGAGTTAGTTTGATAATCGTAATTCGTGATTCTACATTGTTTTAAAATCTTATTGGCATAAGTGTCTTATCTCATTAGGTCACAACTTAACAAAGCCCAATGATACTCGTGTGTAGTTAGGTCCAAATTGAATAATGTCCCAAATTGATTTCCGACCATATGTTCCGGCGCCAGAAAAATCTAAAATTGTTGGAGAAACATCCCGACAACATGCAAATAATATTGTTAAAAAAGACATAATCATTGGCTTGTTTGATTATTGGAGAGGTTTGTTTGGTCAACAATTTAAAGGCATCACCACAAATGGGCTTTGTCAAAAAAGACTTTTTTCTATCAGACCAGAGAAAGCGCCCACAGAGGCTGTAATTAACGCTTCAATCAACCTGTTGAATAAGCTGTCGGCGAACCAAAAGCAACGTGCCTGCTTTGACGTCCATTCCAAACAATGGAGAAACTGGCAAAATACGGAAATTTATATTGAGGAACACGGTTTACGCTTAGATGAAGTCAAAAGTTCTTTGCGAAGTGCAGTTATGCAAGTGATAAAGGCTAGCCTTAGTGATGAAGGTTATGAAAAGACCCGCAACGTCATGCGGCTCAACCGCTTTTTGGGTGATCTTATGGGTGGACCAGGCATTATGGGGGAGTGGAGTTATATTTTCTGCCTGTTTGGATCACCTTCCATCAACAAGCCCTGGGGATGGCAGTTATTTGGTCACCATCTTGCTTTAAATTGTTTGTTTATAGATAGGCAAATGATACTCACACCGACTTTTATGGGGGCTGAACCCACTTATGCTGATGAAGGACCTTTCAAGGATGTTCGGGCGTTCCAGGATGAAGAGCGAATGGGACTTAAGTTTATGCAATCACTAACCCCTGAGCAGCAGGCTAAGGCCTTGATCGCAAATTCGATGATTGGTGGCGATTTACCAGAAGGTAGGCGTCAGGTAGGCGATGGCCTTCATTTGGGTGGAGCCTACCAGGATAACCGTATAATACCCTATGAAGGCGTTACTGGAGAGACGTTAACACCTAGGCAAAGGCAAAACTTACTTGATCTCAGCCGAGAATACCTTGGTACCCTTCCAGTCGGACCTCTGGCAGCCCGTATGAATGACATTGAACGCCATCTCGAGGCAACACACTTTTGTTGGATCGGCGGTCGTAAAGAAGGTGAGCCATTTTATTACCGAATCCAAAGCCCCGTTGTACTGATTGAGTTTGATCACCACGCGGGTGTCTATCTAACAAATACAGAACCCGCAAACTTTCATGTGCATACTTTGGTGCGGACACCTAATGGGAACGACTACGGTATTAATCTTATTCGCCAGCATTATAACGAGTCGGATCATCATCGATTTAATGGTGATCAGTGACAAACTCTTGCGACGATACGATAAGTTCCGAATTTCTTTCTCACTTTTACAATTAACCCACTGGGCTGGATTAAAAACCCTAAATTGAAACTCACTCTAACTTCAAATTTGCGTGGTATCCTTCTCATGGTTAGCGCGGCAACCCTGTTTGCGATGAAGGATGGATTTGCTAAGTATCTGGGCGGCATCTATCCCGTGATGCAACTGCTTTGGGTTCAATATAGCCTACTGCTGCTAATAGTTTTGCCTACCATTGTTGTGCGGCATGGGTGGCGGTCGCTTTGGCCTAGTCACATTATTCCTCAGATTGCTAGGGGTATGATGTCGATGTTAGCGGCGGGACTTTTTTATATAGCTATAACAGAAATTCCGCTAGCGGACGCAACCGCACTCATCTTTATATCACCGGTGGTCGTTACAGCCTTATCTCCATTTTTATTACATGAAAACGTCGGTATTCGACGCTGGTTAGCTGTGATAGTAGGGTTTATTGGTATTATATTTATCGTCCAACCCGGTTTTCAGGAATTCCGGTTAGGTACTCTTGCAAGTTTAGGGGCTGGGGTGATCTGGGCATTTTTCCAAATAATAACACGCTCCTTAGCGCAACAGGAAATACCTCTCGTTACTGTGCTTTATACAGCCCTGATAGGTGCGGCAACAATGAATATATTGTTGCCTTTTTATTGGGTTACACCGGTATTATCAGATGGGGTCATGTTGCTGCTGATGGCTGGCTTTGCTTCGGTTGGTCAGGCGCTCCTAATCTATGCTTTTGTTGCCGCACCAGCAGTCGTAGTTGCGCCATTCGTTTACGTTACCATAATTGTTGCAACAGCGACTGGATATATAGCTTTTGGGGACTTACCCGGTCTGATGACTTGGGTTGGGATTGCAGTTATTATTGCCAGTGGCATTTACATTGCTCTCCGCGAAGCCAAGGTTAAAAAACCCAATTAGTGAGATACTAATTTAGGCGCCATAGATTTACATGATTGGGAAGAGCTTCGGAACTAATTGAGCGGGTTACATAGCGCCATGCTCGTATTTTTTCCGACCAGTGGTCTTTAGGTAGTCCAGCCTTTAGCTTCAGATGATTAAGAAACTCTTTGGGTTCGGGGAGTTCTTGCCATACTATGGGTAGGAACACACCACGGTGTTTCCCATCAGCAAGGATTAAACCATCTACACCAGGACGGAGTTGGTGAATTAATTCAGCTTCATCCGCAAATATAAGATGCTCCGTTGGGCTGAGGACTGAAATATGAATCGATATAATATGCCGGGACAATTCTCCGGTTGTTAACTTGGGAAAACGAGTGTCTTGGAAGGCTGCATTATAGGCATTATAGGCTACGTCTTTTACCAAAGGATGAGTAGGGTGAATAGTGCCGATACACCCCCGTAGCAATCTGTCTTTCTGAAGCGTGACAAAACAGGCACCGTGTTCCTGAAGCTCCCTGGGGAAGCCTTGCAGGTTGAGATTGACTGGCCCATCGTTTGCGAAAACATTTAGGATCGACTTAGCCGCAATCGTCAACATTGTTTCGCCGTGTTTGTCTAAAATAGCTTGAGTAGCATCTTTAAAACGATCCTCGGTACTTCCCGACTTAACGACATTTTTATTTTTGGTCAAAACCCAGGAACCATACCCAACGACACTGTCCTTATTACCGGCTGTATCTCCGGAATTTCTTAAATCGACGGTCACAGCGGATAGTCCCTTTTCGCGGGCTACCATCATAAGACCCTTAATCGAATTACGACCGCAGGCCTGCTCTTCACTCAAGGCAGTCGGGTCCAACTGCTCAATTGCCTTACAAGTGATGTTATCGATCTTTTGAGCTTCGTCATAGGGAAGATAGTGACTTAGGTCCGACGAAACTAGTATTAAGGTTTCATCGCCACCCCATAAAGTCTGAAGTACCTCCGCTACCTCGTTTATCGATGACTGTCCGACAATCATCGGGACAATAGAAAAGTTTTTCAATATTACCTGCAGAAATGGCAGATGGACTTCGATGGCGTGATCCTCCTTATGAGTGTCATCGAAGATATTTACCTGGTCTAGAGGTACAATTTTTGAGATTGCTTCGATATCCAACGGTATACGGCCAATTGGCGTGTCGAACGCATGGCTGGAAGGTAGTGCTATACCTGAAATGCCAATCCGGTGGCATGGCCCCATTATAACTACTCTATTAATGCTATTCGCAATCGGTTTGAGACTGTTATATGCAGCTGCAGCCGTGAGCCCAGAATATTTGTATCCCGCATGGGGAGCAATTATAGCCTTAGGGGTGATAATAGGTGTTGATGAAATCTTGCCCGCGGCCTCGGAGAGGTAAAACTGTACAGAGGCATGAAGCTCTTTTGGATTGCTCGGATAGAACGTGCCAGAGACAGCAGGTCTACGTACTTGGCTTACATCTAATTCTATTATATTCGAAGTCATGACAAATTATATATTAAGCAAGCTAACCTCAACTGAACAGTGGAATGTCGGATATATTTGAGAAATTATATGTGAGCAGCAGAAAGTTTAACTTCAATTCCGGTTTTGCCGCTCACTAATTTTGTTTCTCTCGTTAGTACCAAAAGGTTGAATTTATGAAAAGATGGTTTGAACATGCTTTTTTTACTTAAAAAGTTGACTAAAATGCTCATTTAAATTCGGAGAAATAGGGGTTAGTTATGCCAGCACAAAAGCCTGTTATTCATCTCGTCGGCAGCATTCCGCTTGATAACACTGAGAAGGTATTCCTTAAAGTCAGCAAAGTGTTGGGAGATAATCTGTGCCGATTACCAGATGGTGAAACGGGCAAACGTTTAGGCTGGATTAAGTTTTTACAAGATTATCTAAATAATCAACACCCGGACATGGAAACCGATATAGAAACCCCACTCTTGCAGTGGCGGCAATGGGATGGGGTGCTGCTTCGTGAAGTTCCCATGGCAAAGTTTAAAGATGGTGTAGATCCGAAGGCTGTAACCTTTAATACGGGTTATGCTGACGATGGGATAGCGTCCTTTGCGACATTCGATCGACTTCAATCAGAAGGCACCATTCCAAAAAATATCAAGTTTCAGATCTGTCTACCTACACCCCTTGCACCCGGCTATAATTTTGTATCACCACGCGCACAAGACGATTTCATCCCCGCCTATACCGACCACATAATAAGCGAAGTGGCAAAGATTGCAGTGGCATTGCCGAATGATCGAATTTCAATCCAGTGGGATGTTTGCCAGGAAGTTTTGATGTGGGAGAATTATTACGATTATGAACGGCCCAACTATAAAGAGGAAATTTTCGAAGTGCTTGGTAAAATAGGAAATGGGGTTCCGGAACCCATTGAACTCGGCTACCATCTTTGCTACGGCAGTCCGAGGGATGAACATTTAGTCCAACCCAAGGATACTTCAAACATGGTGGATATGGCTCGGGGGATCGTATTAAATGTAGAACGTACTATTCAATTTATACACCTCCCAGTACCCAAAGAACGTGATGACAATGCCTACTTTGAGCCACTTAAAGAGTTAAAGTTACGAGAGGGAACCGACCTCTATCTGGGTCTTGTTCACTATGGTGATGAGGTCGGTGATAGATGCCGCCTCAGCAAGGCGCAAGAATATGTTCACGTGGATGGAATTGGCTCGGAATGCGGTTGGGGGAGAGGCGACCCAGGACGTGTGCCAAGCCTACTGAACTCTCATTCAAAACTGATAGAGCATTTTTAGGCGTAATAACACCGAATTCATAATCTAAAATAGGAGTATGAAATGGCAGCATATTTGATTGTCGATGAGTTGAACGTAAGTGATCCAGAAACTATAAAAGATTATATAAAAAAAGCCGGTGTAACTATAAAAGCCAACGGAGGTGAATTACTGGCGAGCGGTATTCCCGAAGCCTTGGAAGGGGACTGGCTTCCAAAGCGTTGCGTATTGGTTAAATTTGATACAATGGAGAGGCTCAAAACTTGGTGGAATTCAAATGAGTATCAAGCATTGATCCCAATTCGAACCAGTGTCTCTGAAAACAACATAATTATCATTGACGGACTATAAATTTAATTGACAGCACGAGTTTTTATGCCGTTGTGCTATAGTCGGGATCATGATTGAGGAATACCATACAGAGGCAGTAGCCGGCCGTTACTGGCATCTGTTAGAAGACGGGCGCGTGCAGTGCGACGTCTGCCCGCGTTATTGCAAACTACGTGAGGGGCAAAGGGGACTGTGTTTTGTACGTGCCCGCCAGGGTGACGCCGTAGTCCTTACAACCTATGGTCGTTCTTCTGGCTTCTGCATAGACCCTGTGGAAAAAAAACCGCTTAATCATTTTTTCCCAGGGACACCGGTATTATCTTTTGGAACGGCTGGCTGCAATCTTACATGCAAATTCTGTCAGAATTGGGATATATCCAAATCACGCGAATTTGACAGGCTTCAGGATAAGGCGAGTCCTGAAATGATCGCCGAGGCTGCGGTTGTGACCAATTGTAAAAGCGTGGCATTTACCTATAACGATCCAACTATTTTTATTGAATATGCGGTAGATGTGGCCCTAGCCTGTCACGAACGAGGTGTTAATACTATAGCAGTTTCGGCTGGCTATATATGTTCAGAACCACGCGAAGAATTTTACCGGCATATGGATGCTGCAAATATTGATCTCAAGGCTTTTACTCAAGAATTTTATGGAAAGGTTTGCTCAGGACAATTAACGAATGTACTTGAGACATTAAAATACCTGAGGCACGAAACTGATGTTTGGTTGGAAATTACGACTCTTTTAATCCCCGGCGAAAATGACTCCGAAAAGGAAATTCGTTCGGAGGCAACTTGGATTATAAACCATCTTGGACCTGATGTACCGTTGCACTTTTCTGCTTTTCACCCGGATTGGAAGATGCTGGATAAACCCAAGACACCTCCTGAAACATTGAAACGTGCAAGAAATATAGCAATGGAGTGCGGTCTTCGGTACGTCTATCTTGGCAATATACACAATCATGAAGCCTCTAGTACATATTGCCATAATTGTGGTGAAATTTTGATCGGTCGGGATTGGTATGAGCTTTCTGATTGGAACTTGGATGATTTTGGGGCGTGTGTTAGTTGCGGTATAAAGTGTACGGGGCGATTCGATGGTCCCCACGGTACTTGGGGTCGTAAACGGCAGCCTCTGGAAATTGGTACAAAGGGTTTAGCTTAAGTTTAGCTTTACCCCAAGTTGCAGTCTGCTAAAAGTACTTTGGTTTGTTACCATCTCAAAGTTTAATTTACCCTCCTCTAAATATGAGCCAAAAACCGTTATATTTTGTATTGAAACTAGCCGTTTCTGTTCTATTGATCGGCTTTATCACCTGGAAATTTGACCTCAGTAGCTTTTATCTCCGGTTGACTAATTTGAAGATCGGTTATGTTCTTTTTGCAATTATAGTTTTAGTCATCGTACAATTTAATAATACAGCAAGATGGCGAGCTGTTTTAAACACCATTGAAGCCAAATTAAGTTTTTGGACTAGTTTTCGGCTTCTATACATCGGCGTGTTTTTTAATCTTACCTTACCCTCTTCAGTGGGCGGAGACGCAGTGCGAATGTATTTAGCCCGCAAGGAAGGATTGTCACTAGCTGGGGCAATCAATAGTGTAATGCTTGAGCGGGTAGCGGCTCTCAGCGGATTAATCCTAGTCGTGCTCGTAACACAACCACTTCTACTAAACCGCATAGGTGATAATCCGGCTAAGTTTATATTTCCTATTTTTGCAATTTTTGTGATTTTGGGTATCGTAATTCTGATGTTTTTAGACAAGTTTCCAAGTCAGTTTCATAGGTTTAGAATCGTTAGGGGTTTAGGGCATTTAGCGTCAGATACAAAAAAGCTTTTTCTATCGCCAATCGGCACCATTCTTTCAGTTGGACTTGGTGTCAGCGGAAATATACTGGTTGCTTCTGCAGCCTATTTGTTATGCCTAGCTCTCAGAATTGATTTAAATATTATAGATTGTTTTGTATTGATACCGCCGGTGATATTAATAACCACGATACCCATTTCCATTGCCGGTTGGGGGGTTCGGGAGGGTGCCATGGTGGCGGTTCTAGCCTACGCTGGGATTTCAGAGGGGGATGCATTCATTTTGTCTTTGCTTCTTGGTATATCGATTCTTATAGCTAGTTTACCCGGTGGTCTTATATGGATTAAGGGCGGTTATAAACGTGGTGAAGTTGTTAAAGAAATTACCGCTGGAGCTTAAAATCAGTATTATTAAATACAGTATCTATAGATAAGCCTGCTAACTGTCAGTTACCCTTTCTGAAGTGAGGATTTAATGAAACTTTCTTTTGCTAAGCCTGGATTACCCCGAACGGGTATCGTTGTCGTCGGTGTATTTGCCACTCGAGACTTGTGTCCTTCGGGAGTGAAACTGAACAAATCGTTGGATGGAGCACTTTCTCGTGCTATGCGCGCTAGCCGTTTTATGGGTAATAAGGGACAAACATTGAGCATCGTGGCCCCTGCTGGCAGTCGTCTGGACCGTGTAATTTTAATTGGCCTAGGTAAGGTTTCAGACATAACTGAACTCGAGATGCAAAATCTCGGGGGAAAAATTTATTCTGATACGTACCGAGCCGTTAAGGGTGTTGTCGCAATTGCCGTTGATCCGGTATCAGGGTCAAAATTAAATACTGCACAAGTTGCAGCGCATATGGCATTTGGCACGCGGTTGCGTTCATACCGCTTTGATAAATACAAGACAAAGCAAAAGGAGTCTGAAAAATCTAGCCTTAAGTCTATGGCCTTCCATTGTGGAGCCTTTTTAAATGCTAGGTCTATATTTAGAACGTTGGATAGAGTTGCTGATGGTATTTTCTTTACCCGAGACCTCGTTTCGGAGCCCCCTAATGTGTTGTATCCTGAAACCCTCGCGAAGCAGGCTAAGACACTAGAAAAACTTGGTGTCAAGGTGGAAATACTTGGAGAAACCCAGATGCGCCGCCTTGGAATGGGCGCCTTGCTCGGTGTTGGGCAAGGCAGCATCCGTAGTTCAAAGTTGGTAGTAATGCAATGGAACGGTAAACCGAAAAAACGAGGGCAAAAGTCAAAGGACAATTCTCCCTTAGCTTTTGTTGGTAAGGGTGTTACCTTCGATACTGGTGGTATTTCCATTAAACCCTCAGCAGGTATGGAGGATATGAAGTGGGATATGGGTGGTTCCGGGGTCGTGATTGGCCTTATGAAGGCGTTAGCTGGTCGAAATGCTAAGGTTAACGTGGTTGGAATTGTCGGTCTGGTCGAAAATATGCCAGGGGGCAATGCACAGAGACCAGGTGATATCGTTACGTCCATGTCAGGGCAGACCATCGAAGTTCTGAATACGGATGCTGAAGGTCGTCTCGTGCTAGCGGACGCCCTTTGGTATACAAAAGAACGTTTTAAGCCCAGGATAATGGTTAACTTAGCAACACTAACTGGGGCGATAATAGTTAGTCTTGGTGATAAGCACGCAGGGTTGTTTTCAAACAATGATGTGCTTTCTGAGCGTCTAATGAAAGCTGGTGAAGAGGTAAACGAGCTACTCTGGCGCCTCCCTCTGTCATCCGAATATGATAAATTAATTAACTCTGATGCTGCAGATATGAAAAATATTGGTGGACGCGGGGCAGGTAGTATTACCGCGGCACAATTTTTACAACGATTTGTCGATAAAACCCCGTGGGCACATTTAGATATTGCGGGTGTAACTTGGTCTAAATCGAATGCGCCTACTGTTCCAAAAGGTGGTACAGGATTTGGGGTGCGGCTACTTGAAAGGCTAGTTAGCAGTCACTACGAGGAAAAATAAAATAGAAATAAATACATTCTCTTATTATCAATTTACGATGCTACTTGTGATTTGAACGAGAGAGGCTAATACCAAAGCAATATTTACCGGACTTAATTTGTTAAACTATGGCTGAGATTTCTTTTTATCACCTAATCAACTCAACCTTAGAAGAGGTGTTACCAGTGCTTTTAAAAAAAACACTGGATGCTGGAAAGCGAGCCGTAGTGATGGCGGAAACCAGTGAGCGTCTTGAGACATTAAGTTCCATTCTTTGGACTGCTGAACCCGACAGCTGGATACCACATGGAAGTTTGAAGGATGGGCACCCAGAACATCAACCCATATGGCTCACAATTTCGTGGGAAAATCCTAATCAAGCTACATATTTATTTCTGACAGATGGTGCAACTGCTGTGTCGTTAGAAGGGTTTGACCGGTGTTTTGACTTGTTTGATGGCAACGAAATAGCATCCGTCCAGGCAGCACGAAATCGTTGGAGCGAACTTAAGAGTGAGTTTCATGACCGTAATTATTGGCAACAAAATGGCCAGGGAAAATGGGAAAAGAAGGCTTCTGCCGGAATTTAATTTTTACTTGGTGGCCCTTGAATTGGCCTTGAGTCCAGGCATTTTAAAATCCAGCAATTTTAATTTCTCGATTAGATCCGCATTTTGAGAACTGGATAGGGAAAGAAGAGGGGGACGGAGCCTTGCCCAATCGGGATCTTCGGCATAATGAGCTACGCACTGTTTCAACGCGGGGATTAAAGGAAATTTGGAAAAAGTATTTCGAACTTCGTTTAGCTCTGCCTGCAGGTCATCAGCTTTTTCTGATTGCCAATTAGCAAACAACTCGTAAATTGCCGCTGGATTGACATTCGCCGTTGCAGAAATGCAACCCGATCCGCCATTTTGCATATTGGCAAGAAGGAAGGCTTCGCTCCCAACAAAAACTCGAAAATCATCCCACTGACGTTCCAGCATGGCCTTCGTGTTACTCCAATCGCCCGAGCTATCCTTGATGCCAACCACAGTACTGGGATAATCCCGAACTAAACGCTCAATCAAATCTTGAGAAATTGGTACGTTTGCGACGGGGGGGATATGGTATAGGTAAATTTTGAGGTTTGAGGAACCAACGCGCTGTATGACTTCCGCATACGTTGCATATAGGCCTTCATCACTTACGTTCTTATAAAAAAAAGGTGGCAACATCAACACACCACTGCAACCTAGGCTTATGGCATGGGCAGTCAATTTTACGGTTTCAGTTAGCGCGCAACAGCCAGTACCAGGCATCATTTTATTTGCGTCGATGCCAGCATCGACGAGCCTATCCATGAGTTCAATTTTTTCATCGGTTGAAAGCGAGTTTCCTTCACTGTTTGTTCCAAATATCGCAAGTCCCACACTTTGAGATAACATCCACTTACATTGTCTAATCAGCCGATCGGCATCTGGCGAATAGTCCGAGTTGTAAGGCATTATTACCGGCGTCAATACCCCGGAAAAACGTGTGTCTTCTTTAAGATGGGAATTCATTATCACCCCCCAATTTTCACTGGTCGTAAGTGACCAGGGAGGAAAATGGATGCGACAGCATTTCACGCCCTTTAAGGAAGGTGAGTTCAATTATACAGGCGCTGCCTACTACGTCTGCATCGACCTTTTCAAATAACTTTGCTGCGCCATTCATGGTACCACCTGTTGCCAGTAAATCATCTAACAGAGCGATACGTGATCCTTTTCGTACGGCATCCGCCTGAATTTCAAGAATATCGGTACCGTATTCTAGATCATATTCGTGGGATATGGTTTTACCTGGCAGTTTACCTGCCTTACGTACCATCACCAGGCCAACACCTAACTTTATTGCGAGCGGAGCGGCTATCAGAAACCCGCGGGCTTCTACCCCGGCCAAAATATCAGGATGAAGTGGGTCTACCACTTCTGCTAGTTGGTCGATTGCAGATTGCCAGGCGTCAGCATGGGCGATCAATGTTGAGATATCGTAAAATAAAATTCCCGGCTTGGGAAAATCAGGTATGCCTCTAATATGTTCTCGAATGTCCATAATTACTAAGGGTTTGTTGCCATCGACGCTATAACGTTATTGTCTATAGACATGTATTCTAGCGTTTTCGAATGCCTCCAGCAATCAATGGGGGCTAAACCTGCAAAATCAATGGATAGAGAAATTCTATGACAAACGTTTTTCATCGCACGCTAAAAAGTACCCCGCCAAATGCAATTGGGGGCCAAGGGGTATACCTCTTTGATAACCAGGGCAACAAGTATTTAGATGCTTCCGGGGGCGCGGCGATTTCTTGTCTCGGTCATCAAAATCCAATTGTTGTTGATGCGATTAAAGAGCAAGCGGGTAAGCTTGCTTACGCACATACTGGTTTCTTTTCAAATGAACCTGCTGAGCGTTTGGCTGAAATGCTTGTTGAACGAGCTCCAGAGGGAATAGGTAAAGTATTTTTTGTCTCAGGAGGGTCGGAAGCTATCGAATCCGCTCTCAAGCTAGCCCGCCAGTACTTTTGGGATCGAGGGGAGCCTGCCCGTCATAAAATAATTGCTCGCCGTCAGAGTTATCATGGAAATACATTGGGGGCACTATCGGTAGGAGGAAATGAGTGGCGTCGACTGAAGTTTGAGCCATTTCTTATGGATGTTGGACGGATATCACCCTGCTATGCATATCGGTATCAAAGGGACGGAGAGAGTGTGGAGGCATATGGCCGGAGAGCGGCAGATGAACTAGAATCGACAATACAGGATATGGAACCGGGGACAGTTGCAGCGTTTGTTGCCGAGACTGTGGTTGGGGCGACTGCAGGCGCCGTAACGCCCGTGCCTGGATACTTTAAGAGAATACGTGAGATTTGCGATCGGTACGGTATTCTTCTCATCCTGGATGAAGTCATGTGCGGTGTCGGGAGAACGGGGACCTGGTTTGCCTGTGAACAAGAGGGGGTAGTGCCAGACATGATTACCATAGCCAAGGGTCTGGCAGCTGGCTATCAGCCCATCGGTGCGTTGCTCGTGGCAGAAAAAATATATGAAGAAATTAAGTCAACTAGTGGCTTCTTTCAGCACAATTTTTCATTTATGGGACACCCAATTGCATGTGCCGCGGGGGTGGCAACTTTGAATGTTATTGAGAAAAAGGAGTTATTAAATAATGTGCAGGTCAGAGGAAAGGAATTGATGAAAAACTTGGAGGACCGTTTTCAAGATGCCCCTAACGTCGGTGATATTCGTGGTAGAGGGCTTTTCCAGGCTATTGAGTTTGTTTCGGATCGTGTTACGAAGCTGCCTATTGATGCAAAACTGCAGTTTGCGGCAAATCTCAAAAGAGTAGCTTTCAAACGTGGCCTTATCTGTTACCCCATGGCTGGAACAATCGATGGTCAGCGTGGGGACCACGTCCTCTTGGCACCTCCTTTTATCGTAACTAGAGATGAAATTGATAACATTGTCGATATTCTTGGGGACGCTGTCGATGAGGTAGTCCAAGAGTTAGGATTAGTAAAATGATTGTTAGGTATTAAAGAAATTATTTTGTTCCCTTGTTTAACCCTGTGTCCTTGGTTTAGGTTCGGGCATCAAATACGAGACTTTGTATTATGTAAGCCTAAAAATCTTGGGGAGATAAACTTGTGTCAAAGTACATTTTAAAATTTATTTTCCCTTTTTTATCTTTGGAGAGCACAAACCTGATGGTCAAATGCAATCCAATTTTATTGTATAGGTCAACTAGGGAGAATTAAGATGATTAAAAGAACCATGGTTTCTTCATTAATGGTGGGGTTTGCGGTGGGCTCATTTGTTTTTGGTGTTTTGAGTTCTGATGCTACGGCAAAAAGCCGCTTTATTTCAATTGGGACAGGTGGCCCAACAGGCGTCTATTTTGTTGTTGGGAATGCTGTTTGCAGAATGGTGCATCGGGAAGCCGCCGAGGGACGTAAAAAAGGTCGTAAACACGGTATTCGTTGTTCCGCTCCATCGACGGGTGGCTCTAACTATAATATCGGTCAAATTAAAGAAGGTGAGTTACAGTTTGGTGTTGCGCAGTCTGATTGGCAGTACCACGCCTATAACGGCAGTTCCAAATGGAAAGGTAAGCAGTACAGTAAATTACGTGCTGTCTTTTCGGTTCACCCGGAGCCGTTTCAACTTATTGCTGGCAAGGGTTCAGGTATAAATTCCTGGGAAGACCTTAAGGGTAAAGTTGTTAACATTGGTAATCCAGGCTCTGGTCAGCGCGGGACTATGGAAGTACTGATGAAGAAAAAAGGCACAAAGGTAAGCGACTTCAAGCAGGCAACCGAACTGACCTCGTCAGAGCAAGTTGGTGCATTATGTGACGGTAAAGTTGATGCTATCGCCTATACCGTTGGTGTTCCCAATGGCGCTATTGGGCAGGCGATTGATGGCTGTGGAGCACACTTTGTAAACCTCAACTCCTCTGTTGAAAAAGGCCTTGTTAATGCCAACCCCTTCTATGCATTTGCAAATATCCCGGCGGGTGTTTTTTACAAAGGACAAAAGAGTGACGTCACGACTTTTGGCGTGATGGCTACGTTCGTATCCAGTTCAGATGTGGATGCTAGGACTGTTTATGAAGTCGTAAGGGCGGTTATGGAGAATCTTAGTAGCTTTAGGAAGCTTCATCCTGCTTTCAAAAACCTGGATCCCAAACAAATGATTAAAAATGGTCTGTCAGCTCCACTACATGACGGTGCTGTAAAATACTATAAAGAAAAAGGTTTAATGTAGTTTACTGTTTTAAGGAGGCCTCCCTTGATATGGGGGGCCTCTTTTTCTTTTGTTAGAAAAGATTTTAGTGAAATCTGAAGAAAACAAAACTGCCGACCAAATTTCTGAAGTAGAAGGTCGAGCCCGAGTTTTGGTCGATTGGCAGTTAAAATTAGCTGCTTTTGTCGCGTTCCTTTGGTCAATATTCCAGATGTGGTACGCCTCGCCTCTCCCTTTCTTATTTAAGACTGGCGTATTTATTGATGTTCCCGCACGCGGTATCCATCTCTGCTTTGCTTTGTTGCTGAGTTTTATTTTGTTTCCGTTACTCAAATCCCGAAGACATAGACCTGTTCACGTTACCGATGTCATCCTGGCAATTGGCGGAGGTTATTGCGCTTTATATCTTTACCTTGAATATGTGGCATTGGTCGACCGCAATGGTGTATTGCTGGAGATTCCATTTTCTTTCCATTCGTTTAATTTTTCGTTTCCTTTTGAGTTATTGTTGGGTGCTTTTGGTATAGTTGTCCTATTAGAGGCAACACGGCGGGCCATCGGTTTGCCTCTCGTAATTGTTGCAGTTGTATTTCTGCTCTATTCATTTTTTGGGCAGTCTATGCCTGATGTTATTGCTCACCAGGGCCTCTCTTTTAGTCGTTTGATTGGGTATCAATGGCTTGGGGGAGAGGCAATTTTCGGTATTCCGATTTCCGTATCGGTTAGCTTTGTATTTCTTTTCGTATTATTTGGTTCGATGTTGGATAAAGCAGGAGGGGGGCGTTATTTCCTTAACTTGTCCGTGGCTTTGGTTGGCAGGTTTCGGGGAGGACCCGCTAAAGCCGCTATACTAGCTTCTGGACTGACGGGGATGATCTCTGGATCGTCTATCGCTAATGTGGTTACTACTGGAACATTCACGATACCGACTATGAAGCGGATGGGATTTTCTGCAGTTAAAGCTGGCGCAATCGAAGTTGCAGCCTCTGTAAATGGCCAAATTATGCCGCCAATTATGGGGGCCGCTGCGTTCATTATAGCTGAAATGCTAGGCATAACCTATTTTCAGGTTATTACACACGCCTTAATCCCCGCCGTAATTACCTACTTGGCACTGTTTTTTATCGCTCATATCGAAGCCCATAAGCATGGTCTGAGCCGGATGGAGGTCAAAGATATTCCGCTAATTTGGCCAACTTTCATTTCGGGGATCCATTATCTCATCCCTATCGTAGTCCTGATCTATCTCTTAATTATCGAGCGTTGGACTGCCGGAAGTGCAGTTTTCTACAGTATTATCACCATGATGATAATAATTATCGGGCAGCGCATCTGGCTGCGG
>Ga0209501_10000633_pt1 | contig 41938 bp, 31 predicted proteins | sample ArcticOcean_MG_C_4_FD_187434 | JGI IMG/M metagenome (GOLD analysis project Ga0209501, IMG submission 187434) | Marine microbial communities from western Arctic Ocean - ArcticOcean_MG_CB4_134 (SPAdes) (version 2) | ecosystem: Environmental > Aquatic > Marine > Oceanic | place: Arctic Ocean...
ATCCCATAAAATGTCCGGGGATATTCAGCCGCAACTTGAAGATATTTGCTGAAATCCTGGGGCCGCCGCATCTTAATAGTGGCCCTCGACGCCCAGAAAGCCCCAGCAGAAATTAGCCAGGAAGAGGCGTAAGATGAGCTAAAAACTAGTTTAAACTGATCACGTGCTACCTTAAACTTACCGAGCCTCCACGCTGCGAGCCCCGCTGTCCAATGAGCTTCCGGCAGGTATTTTCCTGAACGTTTTATCGCCTTCGAAGCCCAGTTAAAAGCCCAATCGTCACGTCCAGCGGCATAATAACCAGCAGCTAAACGGGCCCTGGCTTTATCCATTTGCCAAGGGTGGAAAAGGTTTTTAACTCGTTTTTGACCTATTAAATTTTTAAAGGCTAACGTCCAGCCTTTTCGCAGATAATGACGTAGGCGGCGCTCATATCCAAGCATCTCCCTACGTTCAACGTTCGATAATTTCTTAGCACGACTATAAACCAAATTTCCGCTTCGTTGACCACGGCTGACGTTTTTTACTCTATCCCTTGACGGGGGTTTAGGAAACGTCCAATTGACTGGCCGACGCTTTAGAGCAAGTTTATACATTTGCACTGCTTCGGGATGGTCAGCATATTTCTCCATCCACGCCTTTAATTCTCCATATTTTGTGCTATACTTATTGGGATGTAGATAACGCTTCGCCAATACATGTCCCATTAGAATCGAATTTTCGAGCGATAAGATAATGCGGTCTGCGAGACCCCAATCCCCTTCTCTTTGAACGCGAAAGATCACACGATAGCGACTTACATCGGATGCGGACAAAATTACGGGAATGACGCCATTAGTCCAACGTGGTTTTCTTTCACCGTCCTTAAGATACTTCTCAATATCCAAAGTCATGACATACTTGGGTTTAATGCCAGGCTCTGCCGACAGTTTCTGTGCAGGATTGAAGCCCTGCTTAGGTGCGCCAACCGCGATCCCCTTGGAGAGGAAAGTCGAGGCAACAACTGCCGCGGCAAACTGTAATGTTAAACTCGATCGATACTGCATGGAAACTAAATTAGGGGGTAAGCCTCAAAATTTCTTGGTGCCATCTAAACCATAGGCGAGCAGTTCTCCTCAGGCAACACAAAGAAAACCAACTGCGGAAATATTACAGTCAAACACCGGACTTCCTAATCTGCTAATTCCAGCAACTTATCCTTTATTAAAATAAGATCCTGCCACGTTTTACGTTTATGGCCGGGAGAGCGTAGGAGGTAAGCAGGATGAAAAAATGGAATTGTAGCAACGGAAGTTAATAGATTTTTACTCTGATATGTATGCCATTGACCACGCAACCGAGTGATCCCTTCCTGCACACCAAGTATCGTATTAGCAGCCGGGCCACCCAATGGGACTAGAATATCAGGGTTCACCAACTCAATATGCCGTTCAAGGAAGGGTAGACACACTGCTATCTCGCTACTCGCCGGGTTACGGTTGCCAGGTGGTCGCCAGAATAAAATGTTGGTTATGTAAAGACTATTTCGGTCAAGTCCAATTGAGTTAACCATTTTGTTAAACAGTTTACCACTTGCGCCGACAAACGGCTTTCCCTGTCGGTCTTCATCAGCCCCAGGGGCTTCTCCCACGAACATTATACGTGCTTGCGGATTGCCGTCCGCAAAGACCGTATTGGTGGCCGTTTTCTTTAATGTGCATCCTTCGAAAGCACGCACGGCCACCTCTAATTCCTCAAGAGTAGAACACGCCAAAGCAAGATCCTCTACACTTTGAAATTGGTTTTTCAAATTGGTAGGCTTAATTTGCGCACGCGCAGGTCGCTCAATATCGTTACCAGACACCGATACAACATCTACTTTGGTTTTTATTTCCCTTATTTCAGATGAAGAAGAACCAACCGATGGCTGTTTTTCTGTGCTGACGTTATATCGATCAACCGGATTTTCGCCAATACATTCATCAATACCTGCTTCCAGTTGCCAAACGAGCGCTTCACGGGCATTCTGGTAAGACTTTGGGAGTGTACTCATTTGAAGAGTATAGCAGACGTAGTAACACAATTCACTAATTAGCTCGGAAAGGAACCTAAAAGCGTGGGTGAACGAGAATCGATGGAATTTGATGTGGTCATCGTGGGCGCTGGACCTTCTGGGTTGGCAACAGCTATCCGCTTAAAACAGTTGGCCATTGAAACCGACCGTGAAATCAATATTTGCATCGTGGAGAAAGGTTCTGAAGTTGGTGCTCATATTCTTTCTGGCGCAGTCCTAGAGCCTCGTGCTCTCGATGAACTCATACCGGATTGGCAAGAACGCGGGGCACCACTTAACACGCGAGCAACGCAAGACAGTTTCATCTACCTGACCGAAAATAGTGCCCATAGTTTACCGACACCCTTGCAGATGAAAAACCACGGAAACTATATAATAAGCCTTGGAAATTTCTGCCGGTGGCTGGCAACCCAGGCTGAGGAGTTAGGTGTTGAAATTTACCCGGGTTTTGCGGCCGCGGAAGTCCTATACGATGAAAACGATCGTGTTATTGGAATAGCGACAGGGGACATGGGCATTGATAAAAACGGCAATCCAACAGAAACTCATGCTCCTGGAGTTGAACTTCATGCAAGTTATACGTTATTCGGCGAAGGGTGCCGTGGATCGCTTACCAAAACACTTATCCAAAAGTTTAATTTGGATGTTGGGTCCGACCCTCAGACTTTCGGAATTGGAATAAAGGAACTTTGGGAAGTTTCTGCTGACAAGCATAACAAAGGATCAATAACACATACAATTGGTTGGCCCCTCGACAATCACACCTATGGTGGTTCCTTCATCTACCATTTAGAAGAAAATCAGGTAGCCTTGGGATTTGTCATAGGCCTTGATTACCAAAACACCTATTTGAGCCCTTTTGACGAATTCCAGCGTTTTAAAAGCCATCCTTCAATAAGACCAATACTTGAAGATGGGCGTCGTATTTCATACGGTGCACGGGCTTTAGTGGAAGGCGGCTTCCAATCTCTCCCCAAACTATTCTTCCCGGGCGGAGCCCTGATAGGGGATTCGGCAGGATTTCTCAATGTACCCAAAATCAAGGGTACCCACACAGCCATGAAATCAGGCATGATTGCGGCAGAAGCTGTTTTTAGCGCACTAACCGCAGAACCTATGCCCCTAGAAATCAGTACCTACGCAGAACTACTAAAACAGAGTTGGCTTTGGAGTGAATTAAAAACGGTTCGAAATATCCGCCCTTCGTTCCGTTGGGGTCTTTGGGGCGGGATTGCTTACTCTGCCATAGACACATATTTACTTCGCGGCAAAGCTCCGTGGACACTTCGTAATCACGCTGATCACACCCGGCTTCATAAGGTAACCCAATCAAAAAAAATCAACTACCCCAAACCTGACGGCAAAATCACGTTTGACAAATTATCATCTGTATTTCTTTCTAATACAAACCATGAGGAGAACCAACCAACCCACTTAATACTAAAAGATGAGCATGTTCCGATGGCTATCAACCACCCTGATTATGGTGGACCTGAAGCCCGGTTTTGCCCCTCCGGAGTTTATGAGTATATAGAGCATCAGGGTAAAATCCAGTTACAAATCAATGCCCAAAATTGCATCCACTGTAAAACCTGCGACATAAAAGATCCCACTCAAAATATTGACTGGACGGTGCCAGAAGGAGGGGGTGGACCTAATTATCCAAATATGTGAATGCCTACCTAAAGATGGTCGTAACTGGTGTGTTACAGATGTTGACTATTCAACAAATCAGATGCGTTAACATGTCCAAATGTGATATTCTAACCAAAATATTAAAGCACCGAATAAAACGTTAAGGAAATTAAATACATCAACAAAGTGGAAAACATAATCTATGTACCGAACATTCTCTAGGTGTGTAAAAAAATGTAAGTCGGTATGGTCAACCCGATTTCTTGTCTATGCGATTGTGGTCACTTTGATCGCCTTAATACCGGGAGTATACGCTGCTGGCGGCAAAGTCTTTTCCAAAGGGCGCCCTATGAATTTAGGAGACTATTTAGCTGGCAGACACGCCCAGTTTATAAATGCCCCTGACGCAGCCGTTAGGTTTTATAGGTCTAACTTGCTTAGTAATCCGAATAATTTCAATATTCAAAATCAAATATTCACGATCCTTGTGTTTCAGGGGAAGGTTAAAGAATCTCTCACCCTCGCTGAGAAACTGATTAAGTCAGAAAAAAACAATATAAGCCTACCGTTACTTGTCTTAGCTCTGAGAGATATTCGCGGAGGAAATTATGCAAAAGCCGCCAAAAAATTAAATCTACTTCCTACCAATGGGATCCATTCTTTTTCAGTTCCAATGATTAAAGCGTGGTCATTAGTAGCTAAACAAAACTTCGGCGAAGCACTTGGTAATCTTGAACAACGTATGAAAAACCCGGGGTTTATTGCACTTTATGCACCACACGCCGGTCTTATTGCCGAGGTAGCGGGGAAAAGTGAAATCAGTAAAAAACATTTCAAAGACGCGCTAAAACAATACCGCCGAATTAGCGCTAACATGACCCGTCTAGCTGGAGAGTTTTATGAACGCAATAACATGTCTCTCAAAGCTAAGGCACTCTATCTCAATTATTCGAAATTTAACGCGAACTCATCCTTGTTCAACCACGCGTTAGAACGATTAGAGGCAAACAATCCAAAAAAGTTCCGCAAAGTTTCGTCACAAACGGGCATCTCTGAAGCATTATTTGGTCTATCCAGATCCATTCAACGACAAGACCCCTATCAGGCAATAATTTGGATCCAACTAGCCATATTTATGAATCCGGAATTTTCTTTTGCTAAGCTTCGTTTGGCAGACGCACTTTCCGGCGAAAATATTCTTCAGTCAGCCCTAGACATCTATAAACGTGTTTCAAGAGATCCGGAATATAGTTGGGCTAGCCGCCTACGCGTTGCGAAAACGTACAATTTCCTTAACAATTTAGATGGCGCGGCAGAGGTTCTAAATGCAATGGCAAGAGAGGACAAAAATGGGATTGATGCTCTAGTAAATCTCGGCAACATTTACAGAGGTCACCAGCGCCATCGGGATGCCGTCAATGTATTTGAGAAGGCTAAAAAGCGGGTTAAAAGTTGGGAAAAGCGTCATTGGCAAATCCTTTATGGGAATGCCGCGTCACGTGAGCGCCTGAAAGAGTGGCCCGCGGCCGAGACTGATTTTTTAAAAGCGCTGAAACTAAATCCCAATGAGCCGAAAATTTTGAATTATTTAGGCTATTCATGGATAGAGCAGAGGAAAAACCTGAAACGAGCCCACAAGATGATAAAAAACGCCGTTAAGCAAAGGCCTCAGGCGCCATATATAGTTGATAGCCTCGGCTGGGCTCAGTATCAGTTGGGGGATATCAAGGGTGCCGTCAAGAACCTTGAACGGGCGGTGTTACTAGATCCCGCTGACGCGACAATCAATGATCACTTAGGTGATGCTTATTGGAGAGTTGGACGAAAATTAGAGGCCCAATACCAGTGGCGGCGGTCACTATCACTTGACCCCGGGAAAGACCAAATTTTAGTAATTGAAAAGAAAATCAAGTACGGTCTGCCTAAAATCTAAAACCGGTCTAAAGATGATTTCGATCAACGCACCTGCCAAAATCAACCTTTATTTGCACATCACTGGACGACGACTTGACGGTTATCATCTCATAGATTCGCTCGTTGCCTTTGCGGATATTAGCGATAAAATTGCAGTATCTTCTGCCAGCAATCTATCCCTAAAGGTCAGTGGCCCGTTTTCAGATAACTTACGGTCCGCAAATAATTTAGTAACTAAAGCCGCAAAACTATTAGCCCTACATAATGAATTTAAACAAGGGGCGGCATTGCATCTTACAAAAAACCTTCCCGTAGCGTCTGGTATCGGGGGGGGCTCTGCAGATGCAGCGGCTACTTTACTGATCCTATGCCGACACTGGGGTCTTTCCCTTCCCCATAATGTGCTATTCCAAATCGCCGGGCAACTAGGGGCCGACGTACCCGTCTGCCTTCAAGGACAGGCTAGTTTTGTTGGGGGCATCGGTAATGAAATTACACTTGCGCCTGGGCTCCCTGAAGGTTGGCTGGTTTTGGTAAACCCCGGCATACCAGTACCAACACCGCAGGTCTTCGAACGTCATGCCGGAGCTTTCTCAAAATCCTCCCGATTTGATCAAACGCCAAATAATATTTCAGAGTTGGCTGCTCTGCTAAGGGAACGGACAAATGACCTTAACGAGGCTGCAATGACAGTAGCACCAATGATTGGTGATATCATAAAAGCTCTTGACGGCTGCCGTGGTGCATTGCTTACCCGCCTATCAGGTAGCGGTGGAACGTGCTTTGCTTTGTTTGAACACGAGAACGACGCTAAAGAAGCAGGAAATGCACTAACCAAACGGAACCCCAACTGGTGGGTACGTGCGGCGCCTCTTCTGACCAAGTGGCCAAGTATCGCTGAGCATAATTGACTAAATCATAAGGAATTATTAGAGGTTGCCCGCCCTTCTAAATATGCCTAAATTGCGCCCCGGTTCCAAAGGGGCATTCTAGTTTTGGGGCGTAGCCAAGAGGTCTAAGGCACCGGTTTTTGGTATCGGCATTCGGAGGTTCGAATCCTCCCGCCCCAGCCATTTTGAAGCAGGCCAAAAAACAACAATTTTTGGTCTTTTTTGATAATTTTCCCAGGGACTATAGTGCGCACCAGTCGCAGCAATTTGCAAAATAGGCAAATTCGCATTTTTTCTCTTTTAAAATCAATCGCTTGTCCAACCACTTCTTCCCAAGGTTTGTTCGTCACCAGACCAATGAGTATATTTCAAATATTCTTCAGATTGTGGTCCTTGCGGCTAAATCCTAGGTCGGCAAAGGTCTGAACCTCGTCGAAATATTGATGTCCCACGCCCGATCCTATCCATTGTCGTACTGACTGTTGAAAGTTAGGCCAACCAGTTCCGGCGAGATTGAGGGCTTCATCGCTCAACATCAAGTTTCGAGAAGTTTGGCAACTCAGACGCATCCTCATGACAGAACCAACATCTTTAATATCTTCCGGGTTATCATCGCGATCACGTATAGAAAATCCCTGGGCGTCATTGTAAACAGCTTCAATTACACGACGAACTTCGATCTCATGTTCTGCCAAACTTTGAATATCACCAGCTACACATGGATACGCACGTATAGTTCCTTGTTATGATCGAACTGCCTGTTGGCATATCCGCTCATCATCTTCTCCCTCGTTCCTTCAATCTCCGCTTTGCCTCCCGGAGCAGACCTGCGGAAATTTATATGCTGAATGACCGCTGATAACCCATTGCAGACATTCACGCCAAGCCAATACGTACACGACCGCACCTGACCCAAAGCGGAGATTGAAGGAACGAGGGTGAAAACAATTTGTAGTAGACACTATTACAGTTTTTATGTTCGCCTACAGTGGTTTTGATTGAGGAAATAAATCAGGGGGATAAAACTTCAACAGTTCTTCGGGAATATTTTCACCTATTTCAATTTCCTGAAGTCGAACCAACCCATCTTCTTGATTGACCATGAACCACAGACCAGCGTATGAAGACACCTCTCCTATAGCTTCATGGACGGCAAGGGTAACTCCCGGATGAAAAGAGTAGCCTTTTTCGCCCGATACGATAGTGTCTCTTCCTTCCTCCACTCCTTTTTGCAAGATGTCGAGATCCACTTCATGGACTTGCTTTTCCAGATCGTCGCCACAAAGTATTCCACCAGATGCAAGAAGCTTTTTAGCCATTAGAATGTCCCCAACAACAGCCTCATATCGATGGTCTCCGTCAATGTAGATAACGTCAAATTTTTTGCCGTCTATCAGTTTCGCCAAAATATCTTGGCTAGTCCCTCACTTTACTTCGACCAAATGTTCAATGTTACAGCATTTGCAGTTATGCTGGAAAAGAGTATACGCAATATTCAATTCTATGGCCAAAGACATAATTTGAGAGGTAGATCCATTGTCAATTGAAGTGTCTATATAAGGTTCCCATTTATCGACGCATGTAACCAATCCATCACCCCCGTTAAAATCTTGGATGCTCCTAGCGAAGGTCAATGCAGAAGCTCCAATCCAAGACCCCACCTCAAGAACATTAATTGAATTGGTATACTCCTGGTTGATTACCCCCTTCACCAAAGAGCGCAGTATGGCGTATCGAAGTGGACCTGATTGGATACCTCGGACAGCGTGGCCAAAATATGGTTGATTGGAAGAAAGAGCGGTTTCAATTTCGTTCATACTAATCGGGTGCTTGGAAAGTGTTGGAAACCAATTACTTCACTCTTGCTTAAAGGATACGTCAGAATTTTCTATTAATTTCTCGATGATATTCAATATTGTTATAGGAGTAGATGTCTGCTTATGGCTAGCTTCCGACGTGTTGAAAATTACTGTGATGTCCGCTTATGGCTTGAAGCAGAAGTGACAGTAGTTTGACTTAATGTCCGGTACTGGGATTAAAGCTAACATAAAATTAAGCCTATACGGATTTAGTGTTAATTTAATAGCTTATTTTATTACTAAGATGGCTTTAGCCGTACCCTTCTCAGAACATTATATAAACCTAACTCAGCTCGAGATTCTTGTTTCCCTCGGGCTAGATTCCATACGATCTTAAATGGCCGAACAGGTCGTCTTGCCCAGCTCACAAAATAGAAGACCATTACGCCAATGGTTCGTAAAAGCCTTAATTTCTTATCCGATATGTGTTCACTATATGAAATGGTAGAGGTGGTATCCGCATAAGACCTGAGACTATCGTAGTACCCATCGTCAAGTTGGAAGTTCTTTCTTTGCGAGATTTCATCAAATAACTCAGAACCTGGATATGGGGAAAAGGCCCATATGCTTAAATCGAAGGCCCCGGCTAAAGCCATTTTTATAATAAACAAATAAGATTCAAAGATCTCTTTTAGTGTTTCCCCAGGAAAACCAAAAATAATATTACACTTGATATTCATGCCATTTAGGGTAGCAGAATGTATGGAGTTTATTACCGAGCCCGGATGAATTTTTTTCTTTATTCTTTTTAAGACCCCATGAGAACCGCTCTCCGGTGAATAAGACATATTACGGCAACCAGACTTGAATAATAGCCTCGCAACCTCACCATCTATCGCCTCAGTCCGAGTGCCACTAGGAAGCTGCCATGTAAACTTCATCTCTCTTTCTTCAATTTTATTACAAAAATCAATAATCCAGGATTTTTTTACGATCGCGGTTAGGTCATAAAAATCAAAGTTTTCTGCACCATAGTTTTTCTGGTAGAATTGCATTTCATCAAGCAAAAGGTCTGGGTCTCTTGGTATCCACCTGGTAGTCCACATTGCCGGGTTAGAACAGAACGTACATTGATAGGGGCAACCGCGGCTTGCCATAACGGGCATTGACCGACCTCTGTTGACTCCAAATCCGTAGCCCCGCTCTAAATAATTCTCTATTGGCATCAAATCCCAAGCCGGCCAAATTATTTCATCTATATCCCTCTTTCGGGCTCGACGTTCATTGATTATCACTTCCCCATGAGTATCTAAATAAGTGATCCCCGATATTTTTTTATATTCAAGCCTACCACTCGCATAACCTTTGGCTATTTCGACTGCAGTTTCTTCACCTTCTCCAAGTATTCCAATATCTAGCGCACTTTCCTTCATTGTTTGTTCAGGCACTGCAGTTACGTGCTCTCCCCCACCAAGCAGCAAGGCGGATGGGAAACGATCTCGTATAGCCTCGACAAGGTCACGGCAGGTAGGCCATTCGAATGAAAAGCCAAATCCAACGCCTATTATCTCAGTATCACTCCTGATCCTATCTACGGTTTGCGAGGACGATAGGCCATAGAGGTAACAATCGAAATCTGATGGATGACGCGTATCTAAGGATTCGCCAACAGCGTCTATAAATTGAACATCAAACCCTGAATTGCGAAGTGCACCTGCAACGTATGCCAGTCCGAGCGGCGGTGTAAACATGGTGGTCATGTTTTTGGCAGGAACAACTATGGAAGGCCTTATAAGACAAATCTTAGTCATCAGAAATCCGCAGTATGACGTTTACACTTACTCTGTTTCACTCACTGGTTATAAATGATTAATTATAAGTTTTCCAGAAATTCAGATTTAAAAGATAAACATTTAGGAATGTGTTAATTATCGTTGAGGAGGCCATCTACTACACAATCTGTTCTCCAATAAATTCTTGTTTGACCGCTGCGTTTTTAGTAATAAATTGAATAATTATGATAGTTTAGGGATCTCCCCTATACGGGTCAGCACTTCCTCAAGGTTAAGCCCAACTTGTCCCATAAACTCCTTCAAGGTTGCCATGTCATATTGGTTATCTTTGTGGGCTAATTTTAGAGCTGTATCTCTGTCAATTAGACCGGCCCGTATTTGTTGGCTTCTAAAAGTGTCAAATTCGGAGAAACCTGCCACATTGTAAAAAATATAATTTATAAATGTCGTATATCCATCTCCAATTCGCCATGTATTTTCCGTGTACTGCGCTTTTTCCCAGGCATATTTATTTAATAGGGTGTTGACCAATTCTTCTTCGTTCCATGGAATATATTGATACAAGTACATGAAATTATCTCTGGCAACGAAAGTCGTAAAAAATGACATTGCACTTTCGAAAAAAGACTCATTTATGTACGAGGGATTAAGCAAATATTGGCTGACGTAGAATAGGCCAATTTTTAATTTATGATATAAAGGGAATGCGTAGAACCTGTTGCCATGATTCCCCTCTCGGACACCAGCAAAACCAGCCTTAAAGTCAGTTCTTTCTAGGTCATTTCCGCCACAATGAATAACTAATGGGATACCCATCTCTGATCTCAGTTGCCGTGCTACACTAAAAAAAAACTTATCCCCAGCCACAAAAAGTGGGACCATGCCTAAATGAGGCCGTCTTAACCAAGCCTCAATGTTATTTCTCATATTTCGTCTCTTAACCGGAATATTGGCTGCGCGAAAGATGTGCTCAATCTTTAGCTGACTACATATTCGGGCTTGGTTTCGTCGCGAAATATCAGTAACCATTCCCCAATCATATGAGAACGCCACTGGATGCATGTGGTATTTTTTCTTCAAAAGATGCAATCCGTAAGAGCTGTCTCTACCTCCAGAGAGGCCAACCAGACAATCGGGAGAACCATCGTGGCTTCGGTGTTTTTCGAGTTCCGCTTCTAAAGCCGTTTCACCAAACAGTTCAGGCGCAACATATTCTCGGCAGTAGTTGCAGATACCATTATTATCGAAATCGATGAATGGGTAGGTTGCCGGCAGGATGCAAGATATGCATCTTTTTAGGGGTATCTTATTTTCAGAACAATCAGTCAGATCTATGATTTTTTCGAAGGTCTCATTTTCTCTTTCCTCTTTCTCTTTTCCATCTATGAATTCAATCTTTTTTGATTTTGCTGTATCCAGAGAAATTAAGCGTCCGGAATCGGGATTGACTCTGTCTATAAGATTACAATTTTTAATGATATTCTTATTGGCCTTTAGAAAATTCTGTAAGATCGCTTTCTCTGATGCAAATACTGTTATACCTTCTCCTTGGGAGACGAACAGGGAACCATAATTAGTAGCTAAGTGTAAGTAGCCTTCACCTTGGCGAAAGAATGCTATGGATGCTGTACCTTCTATATTATCAAAGGATTTTGAAATCGAGTTAGTCAGACTGTATCCGTTTTTACGGTAGTCATCTATTAACTGAAAAATAATTTCCGAATCAATGTCGTAAGTTTTATTGAATTGAGTAAAAGTTTTTCTCAGCTCATTTTCATTGGTGACCAGACCGTTGTGAATACCAACTATCGGACCTACAATTATCGGTTGATTGTTTTCATGCACAAACTCCGTGCCGCTTAGGACAAGGCGGCAATGTCCGATAGCAGCAAGTGGCGCGTTTATCTTACCAGTAGACCCATCGCACGATAAGCCGACCTTCTGGGCAAAAAAATCCTTGAAACCTGAGTCGCTTAGGAATTTATCAGGGGGTAGAGGTTTCTTGTATACTTGGGCGGTTTTGCCGGATACTAGGACTAGTCCGCAAGCATCCCTACCTCTTGGTTCTGAACGATGAAACAAATCGATCAAAATCCTACGGCAGCTTGTCAAATCTAACCCAGATTCAGAATTAGTCACAAAACCAAAGATTCCACACATTTAGCCGATATCCTTGATAGAGATGGCTGTGTCAAGTGTTAACGAATCTTGGCTTAAATTTGCCATCCAACTATTACGTACCGAGAAAATCTTCTAGACTATTTGCTTCCATTGATTAGTAGTATCGGCCGTTCGTTTCCACCTAATAAAATGCTATTCTAGCATAATGATTTTATAACATTAATATTTGCTTGGTAATATCTTAATCTAAGATGCTCAGCCAAGGATTTAGTTCTGTTATAGTCGAATATTTTATTGCCTTCTAGAAATAAGACCCTTTTAAAAGGGAAACTTATTCACTAACGTTTTTGTTTGAAATAATGGTGAAATGTAATGGGTTAGGAGATAGCGATACCCTTGATTGCCCTCCCAGAAAGTTTTTTCTTCACCCACCCTTTGTAACTCCAGAAAAGACAGGTAAAGAAACAACCCAATAAACAGTTTAAAAATCATCGTGAAGGAGCGAAAGTCACATCAGACCCAAATTCATCAATGAGATGACGAACGCCGTTAATTCCACTATTCCTTCGTCCGGTAGAATACTTCTAAGGTTCTCCGAGATGTGTCTCGCTGGATCGCCATGACTTTTGTTTGGTGGAGTTCGTTGTAAAATACTATGCTTAGGAAATGATCTTGCCACACTTTCATATGTCGAAAGGGCAAGAGGTATGTCGGGAGGGAATAAAAATGTTTCTAAAGGCCAGGAATACGGATCGGCCATTTCATTGGGGGCCTTACGCCCTGGAACGCCTACCCCACGATGCCACGATCACCGATATAGAAGCGTCGCGCCCCGCTATTTCCCGGGTGCACCGTCAAACTCCAGATCCAGATAATTTGTTTGGTAAGGCCCTCAGTAAATACCATAATATTTATAGAAAAACGGGCGTCGTTAATCCTTTGCCAGAAAAGGCACCCATACCCGATGATCTTAAGCGACGCAGTCAGGACATAAAGGGTGCAGGCTATTTTCTTGATGCTTCGGGAATTGGTATCTGCAAAATACCCAATAACACATGGCTTAAAGACGGAGAAAAGTACAACCACAACCACGCTGTGGTCGTGATGATCGCCCATGGCCGAACACCTGAAAAGGATAATCTCGCCCATTCTTGGATAAATGGGTTTGAGGATACAGCTTCTGAATTGCGAGCATTTGAAATTGCTATTGCCATTTCTGAACATATCCAATGGATGGGATTTTCTGCCCGGCCCCACGATTGGTTGGGGGGATCCGTGGATATGGAGAGGCTTACAATCTTGAGCGGGTTAACTCTCCGTAACGGTGACACCATCATCAACCCCTATTTGGATGAAAAGTTTTCCATAGCCGTAGTCACGACCGAATACGAACTTTATTGCGACACCCCCCTGGGAGCAGGTGCAAAAAAAGCTAAAGGCCTAGGTTACATGTTCGGTGCAGGCGGCGCCGTTCCGGGATTGGAATGGGGTCGTCGGGAAAGCCGAGAGACCCACATGAGCAACTATCCGTTGGAACAGGTCGACCGAGTGGAACGCCCCACCACCCTCATCATAGATGACGAAGTTCCGAAGGTATCAAAACGTTCGGAATTTTTTGAACGTGCTGCAAGAGGGGACCTTGGTGAAAAGGCCATGACCGAAAGATCCCGTTTTTCTTTCAAACATCCCTTCGCCCAGGCGATGGTGAGCCTGATCAAATGTATGGTCCCCGAACAAAGCGGAGAAATTTCAGATAAGGTAGTTGGTTTCCAGGATGCAGAAAAAAATACCAAGGCTTTAAAATCGCTCTCCTATTTTTTGGGATCGGAAATGACCGGAATTTGCGAGATCCCTGATTACGCCTGGTATTCCCATCGTAAAGACGGCACAGAAATTAAACCCTACAACAAATACGCCATCGTCATGCTCATTGACCAAGGCTACGAAACAATGGAAGGGGCCTCAGGTGACGATTATATTTCAGGAGCCCAATCCATGAGAGCATACATGCGGGGGGCAGAAATAGCAGGAATTATGGGCGAACTATTCCGATCTCTAGGTTATTATTCCCGCTCACAAACCAATGCAGATTCTGAAGTGCTTCATGTACCTCTGACACTTTTAGCAGGTCTCGGTGAACTAAGCCGCATTGGTGAAGTAATTCTCAACCCCTTCATCGGGCCACGTCTAAAAACCGTAGTATTGACCACCGACATGCCCCTGGTCACAGATAAACCCATGGATTTTGGATTACAGAATTTTTGCTCCAACTGCTTAAAATGCGCCCGTGAATGCCCGTGTGATGCGATCTCTTGGGGTGATAAAGTTGTATTCAACGGATACGAGATGTGGAAACCAGACGTGGAACGCTGTACCCGCTATCGCTTAACAAATCCCAAGGGCTTAGCCTGCGGCCGTTGTATGAAAATGTGTCCACTCAACAAAGTCGTCACTTGGGAAGGGGCAATCGCCACACGAATTGCCTCTTGGTGTGGTGTAAATGTCCGTTGGCTAAAACCCCTATTAGTCCCCATTGCAGTTTGGCTTGATGACGCACTCGGACACGGCGTACGTAACCCAGTAAAGAAATGGTGGCTAGACCTGGAAATAGTCGACGGTAATTGTGTGCTCCCCACTAAAGGCGTCAACCAGAGAGACCTTAATTTTGAACATAAAATCGATCCCCAGAAACAAAAAATGGCTTATTACCATGCTGATGTCATGCCGCCACCCGATGCAGCTCATCCAGTCATGGTTGACCGAAAAGCTGCGATGATGGCACGGGAATTACTGGAAACACCGAAGGAAGCCAAAGAACGTATCGCAGCCGGCAACCCAAGACCAGATCACTATAAACCGGTCGAAGCGCTGGGTACCGGTATGGCAGAAAGTGAAAAAACGGCGAACGCCATCTGGGATAAACCACGCGGCCACGGAACCTGAAGCCAAAAGGATATAAATTTGGAAGAAACCATAAAAGTGACGCCTTCATCCAAACTCCTCCCTAGGAAGGCATAACATGGCTTTTAGGAGATATTTTAGCCTTTTTTCCACTCAAAATTATAAGCTCAACCTTCCACCAATTTGCGGGGAATTGGGCATATAGCGAAGGGCCCGAAAAATCCAGTTGCCGTTGCCGCCTCCCCGAGATATCCAACCCTCATAAGGTGAGATATACTCCCAGACGATCTCCCCCTTTGGCGTAATTTCGAATATACGGCCCCAGAGGCCCTCACAGATAAGTGTATTGCCACTGGTAAGCCTCTGGCACCCGCTGATATGGGGGCTATTGAAGGTCCATGGTGGATCACCCCGATAAGTCCATACTTCCTCTCCGGTTTTCCAGTTCATTTCGATTACTTGTGAATACGGCAGTCCAGCTCCCTGGGTTTTAAAACCATTGGCAAAGAACAATAAGTTCCCATTTTCCAATATCTGGGCGTCATGCTGTCCACCCCAATGTTCTTCGTGGCGGGACCAAGTCACGTGCTTTGTCTCACGTTCAATCATGAATAAATAACTCGAACGACGAGAACTGATTAGGTAATCGCTCCCATTGAGGTCAAATATCGAATTGGCATGAGAAAATTCTTCACGCGACGTGAAGTCGTGGAGTGGAAATTTCTCAATCTCCATATTTATTTCTGACCGCCACTCCCAGTCTACCTCCCCCCGGGGTGTAACTTCACGAATGTAATCTCCCAGAATATACTCCCCATCGATTTCCGTTCCCTTTAGGCCCCCACGAACGCGACCCGCGGCCTCTTTAGAGAGGCGTTCAAAACCCAGAAAAGATGTGTTTCCGTTCGCTAAACGTACAAAATCATGGTGTTGGCCAGGGGCTTCACATTGCCAGATTATTCTACCATTCCAGTCCAATTCCAGAATGTAGTGCATCCCTTCCCTATCTTCTTCCTTTCCATCAGGTGCGAGGGCTGAAGCCAGCAAGTTTCCATTAGGGAGGAGGTAGGCATATCCATAGGCATTGCCGTTGACTGTCCAGTCGTGAACGACGTTGCCCTTCATGTCCAGAAGATAAACCTGATCCTGCATGAGAGGTGAGAATAACGTAAAACCTTGCGTCGCACGCTCTTCATCGTGGATCAGCAGACCGGTATTCTGTAATCGCATAATTACCCTTTAGCGCCGTTAGCAATTTGGTCAGGATGACAAGAGTGTTTATTTTTTTCAAATCTAATTTAATAGTTCATACTGCGAGAAAATTATTGCTAGAGATCCGCGGTTCCGTGCTTCGGGAACTACAATCGTTAAAACCTCATCTTAACATGACACTAAATTATATATTCTCAGTATCGGTCACCGCTGATTTTTCCGAATAGACGCCCCTGATATAACGTCCAATTCCAAATTATAACTATCCGGATGCAATCGCATGTTAGGGCTGAGTAAACGAAAGTTAGCAGCTAAAGGCATGATTTATAAAAAGAAGTTGAGAAGTTAACAAAAGTTTAATACACTCCGATCTTGAGGGACGCATTACCTCGTGATCTTGGGAATAGAATGTTCCGCAGGACCAACAGGGTAGTCCCCCGAGTATGTATGTGAACACCAGTAAAGTTGTGATGCGACAGGAGGTCATCATCCAATGCCACTGGAAGCATTTAATTCGTCTGCAAGTATTATTGATGTCCTTACCGGTGGTGTGAACTCTGTCGGTCGGTCGTTGTTGCTTGGCCAGCAGGGTATCCAAACGAACACCGTCGGGAGCATTGAGGAGAGTTTCGCCTCCCGCATAGACGAAGCGATTGCACGCCTTAACCAAACTGACACAAACCCCAAAATTTCTGCTCTCAGGCGAGAGCAATCCATTCTCGCAAGCCGTAAGGAGCGCCTCAATCAAGCAATAGAGCTGCTGAATAAAACTCTCACACAAACTAAATTGATAAAAAGTGCGTTAAACCATCTTCAAGATATTCTGGGTGGTTTGAACGATAATAGTTCAGAGGCAGCAACGTCCGCTGTAGCAGCTGATTGGGATAACACGCTTCGGAAAATCAACATCGTTGTTGAGGGGGCTACCGTTACCTACAAGGATGGAGGTGTTTCATATGAATTAAACCTCATCAAGCCCGATGGCTCCAGGACCGATTTCCCGAAGGACCTACCTGGTCATGGCCTTCAAGAAGACTCTCCATTATCCCCTCATGTGCACCGATCCTTCCTCGCCCCATTCAATTCCAACGGAGACACCCTTTTAATCAATGGGGCCTACCTGGGGACGGACTACTTTTTACAAGAGGTGAGCGGTAATTTTTCGGGTTTTGGCAATGTTACCGGAGGTACAATTTGGAACTCAGATACGGCGTTTCTAGATACAGAAGAAGAAACTGGAACGCTGACCGAGTTTGCCTTGGTGGGTGATCCTGGAAAACCCTCCTTGGGATCACCCACCGGGACGAGTGGTTCTGTAAATGATCCACATCTAAACACTGGCGGCGTGCAAATTCTCTTCGCCGAATTCATTAGAAACACTACTTCTCCTGCTGAACATGCGGGTAAAGACCTCTTTTTTTGGTTTGATACTTTTCCTCCTGGAAATTTTAATGCAAATGCTGCCGAGGTAAAGACTGGTGGCCTCGGACTATTGGATGCTTGGGTATATAACGATTTTTCAGCAACCAAATTCAACGGCGATTCCACATTGACAACCAGGGACCGAGCCAGAGATGATTTAGGTGTAGAGTTTTTGGTCAATTCTACAGCTAAAACAAGCAAACAAGGTGCGATGTCTAAAGTTGTTTTGGCAGAAAAACAATTCAAACTCGCCCTGAATACACTCCAATCTCGTGCAAATCTTTTTGATCCCCAAATAGCCGGCATCGAAAAGGAAATCAGTAACATCACTGAGACCTCCCTGAGCGAAAATGAAGCGATAGTTGTCTCTCTTAAGCTGGCATCCCAGGTCGCGCAATTTAATTTAGCCATATTGGCATCCCGGGGCAGTACCCTCGTATCTAGTTTACTTTTGTCCCAAGACAATTTTAATAATGGTCTCGGATCTTCATTTAAAGCGACAGGCGACGCTCTCCTGGGGGCAACACTTAGTATCCAGGCTTAAGTATTCCAGGAGACTGCGCAGCGGCGTGGGCGCATACTTTCTTCATCAAGGTGGGTAATGCATATTTATCCAGTTTATCAATTTCACACCAAACTCCGTCAGTCACCATTTCTTCTTCTGCTATTCCCTTAAGCACTTTCAGCTCTAAGTGAAAATGAGTGAAAGTATGTCTGACCTCACCAGATAGCACCTTCCAGTCGGCTGCAGCCGGGGCCAGCCTGAAGGTTTCTTTTGTTGGGATTTTCTCCTCCAACCAGTCCGTCGATGGAAATTCCATCATTCCGCCCAACAATCCCTTTTCTTCACGGCGGCGGAGTAATATATTCCCCCGCCCGTCGAGTAGCCAGTAAACTGACGCATAACGTGTGGGGGGGTTTTTTTTTGGAACCCGTTTTGGAAATTTTTCTGCATCCCCGGCAAGGTAGGCCTTACAGATATAACTCCAAGGACAGAGAGGGCAGTTTGGTTTTCTGGGCGTACAAATAGTTGCCCCTAAATCCATAACCGCCTGGGCATAATCACCACTCCTCTCAGATGGTGTGAATTCAGCGGCTTTCTCTTTAAGGTAGCCTTTAACACCCGGAAGAGGTTTAGAGACCCGGTAGAGACGTGACGTCACCCTCTCGACGTTACCGTCGACTGGCGTCGCGATATGACCAAAAGCAATTGCAGAAACCGCTGCAGCGGTATAAGGACCGATACCCGGAAGCTTTACGAGAGCTTCTTCCGTCTCGGGAAATTTACCGCCAAATTCCTTAGTGATCAATTTTGCACATTTATGCAAATTACGTGCTCGGGCGTAGTAACCCAGCCCTTGCCAGGCGTGTAAGACAGCGTCAAGTTCTGCCGCTGCCAAATCTTCAATAGATGGCCAGCGACTGACAAAATCTTCAAAATACCCTCTAACTGTTCTGGTCGTCGTCTGCTGAAGCATGATCTCGCTCAACCACACCCGATATGGATCCATAATTTCACCAGGAATTGCCCGCCATGGAAATTGGCGCTGATGGTGATCAAACCAATCAAGCAATATCTGAGAAGGAGCCTGCACCGGACGAACCATAATAACGTGACCTTACCATAACTAGACCGTTAAATGGCACGCCTTCGTTGCCACCCAAACCCCCACCCGTTAACATGGAACCATGACAATACCCAGAAGACGGTTTAGAGCCATTGGCGCGAGTATTGAAAAGATTGTGAAGCCTATCTTAGGTCGCCGGGGTTTCGGTGCGGCGACTATTGTGAATGGCTGGGCGGATATTGTCGGCCCTTTGCTTGCCAAGCATACGTTTCCGGAAAAGATTTCCTATCCGAGAGGTTCACGTTTAGACGGAACGTTAAATCTCAGGATCGACAACTCAGCGATGGCTTTAGAACTTCAGCACCTGGCACCTCAACTTCAGGAAAAGATCAATATACACTTTGGATATCGTGCAATAAGTCGCATAAAAATCCTTCAAGGACCGGTGCCTGAATTACGGGTAAAAGAAAAAGTTCATAAACGCTCTCTGAACAACGATGAGAAGGAACAATTAGGCCAGAAACTTGATACAGTATCCGATCCTGACTTGAAGGCAGCCCTTTCGGCCCTCGGCTCATCGATCATTGAAAATAAAAGCAACGATTAAATGTTACAATTTTCAATCGACCAGATGCCTGCTTAATTTTTCTCTATTGTCTCAGGCATAATTATATTCTGCTTACCTGATGCATTGATATTATCCGTTTCCAGAGAAGTTGAACAGGATTGAAAATTATTTCAAATCGTAAAAATCATCGCAAAACAGGCTTTTGACGGCTTGTAGAGAGACGTAACTCATTTTATATTGATCAATATATAGTAGGCAGGAGGCTGTTTTGCCCAATAATATAGTTAATAAGATGCTGTTCCCCGGTATTCCAATTCTGTCCGTCGTTTTGCTGCTCTTCACCAGTTACCAAGCCATTGCGCAGTCGCTGCCATCCGTCGAAAAGATGGTTGCAGAGCGAATTTTGGGCGATAAAAATGCACCAGTAGAGGTCATTGAATATGCGTCCCTCACTTGCCCACATTGCGCAGCCTTTCATAATGGCCCCTGGCCAAAGCTTAAAAAAGAATATGTGGATACAGGTAAAATCAAATTGATTTACCGAGATTTTCCGACAGATCAGTTAGCGGTCGCGGCCTCCATGATCGCTAAATGTGCGCCAGAAAACCGTTACTTCAGCATAATCAAACTGATGTTTCGCACCCAGGACAAATGGCGGCGTTCCAAAAACCCAAACGAGGCTCTCTCCAACATCGGACGTCTTGCAGGAATGTCGCCGACTACCGTTGAAGCCTGTATGAACAACCAGGCATTATTCGACGGTGTTATGAAACAGCGTGAAGAAGGTCATAAAAATTTTAATATCGAAGCCACCCCTACCTTGATTGTAAATGGCAAAAAAATTGAGGGAGGATTAACGTTAGAGGAATTTAGGGTGGAGTTTGACAAAGCCCACCTGGAAGCAGGGGGAAAATGATCTCTGTCGCAATTGAGCACGAATATTAGTGTAAGAAATGAGCCAAATTTAACCTCGGGTATCAAAAAAAGTGCAATTTACAAAACTCCGACTAGCGGGGTTTAAATCCTTCGTAGAACCTGTTGAATTCGCTATTGAGCCAGGTGTAACTGGAATTGTGGGTCCCAACGGCTGTGGCAAATCTAATCTTGTTGAAGCCATCAAGTGGGTTATGGGGGAGACATCAGCCAAACAAATCCGCGGAAACGAAATGGATGATGTTATATTTTCTGGTACTTCCAATCGCCCAGGCCGGAATATTGCCGAGGTTGGATTGGAAATGGAAAATACTGAACACACGGCGCCTGCACAGTTCAACGATTTTACGGATATTCAAGTTACACGCCGAATTGTGCGGGAAAAGGGATCTACTTATAGGGTCAATTCAAAGGAAGTTCGCGCCCGTGACGTCCATTTGTTATTCGCTGATCAGGCCTCCGGAGCGCGCTCAACTGCCCTTGTCAGTCAAGGCCAGATTAGCGAAATCGTTTTAGCCAAACCCACAGACCGCCGAAAGTTATTAGAGGAAGCTGCCGGAATTACCGGTCTCCACTCCCGTCGTCATGAAGCAGAACTGCGTCTGCGAGGTGCCGAAACAAATCTGGACCGCCTTGACGATATCCTGGTGGCCCTGGACACACAAATGCAGAGCCTCCGTAAGCAGGTGCGCCAGGCAACCCGCTACCGCAATTTAAATGATCATATCAGAAAAGCCCAAGCCGCGTATTTTATAATTCGCTGGGATGCCGCCTCTGGAGAGTTGGAGACTGCCATATCTTTGCTGAAAGAAAGTGAACGGGCGGTAGCAGAGATGACAGGTCACCTCTCGGCAGCCACCACCAAACAGGTTGAAGCCGCTAGCTGCCTTCCCCAACAGCGTCAGGAAGAAGTCGAAGCTGCGGCTGCTCTCCAACGCCTTATGCTGGAGCGTGACAGCTTGGGAGAAGAAGAAAAACGGATCGACGCTGCACGCCAAGAAACGGAAACCCGGTTATCCCAAACCTCACAAGATATGGAACGGGAGCATAATCTTATTTCAGATTGCACAGCGGCAATCGTTCGTCTCGAAAATGAGCATGAGAACTATTCAAGAGAAAGCGACGACCAAAACGAGGTTATGGAGAAAGCGTCCCTGACGCTCAAAGCTGCGCAAGGATCATTCGAAACCCTGAATGGAGCGACGGCATCCGCCATAAAAAAATTAGCAGAGGATGAAACCCGACGTGAAAATTTAATTCAGCGACGCTCGGAAGTTGACGCCCGGCTCACGCGTTTGGGCGACGAAAAAGAGACACTTGGTCACCAAATTCAGATCCAAAAAGAAAATATTACGGAGAATAATACCCTCTCCGACTCTACAACGAACCTCGAATATGTCGAAGCCAAAATGCAAGAATCCCGAAAAGCTCTAGTCACTGCAGAGTCCAGGCGCCTGGAAGCTATGAAACGTCTCAATATTTTTCAAAATGACGCCCAGAAAACACTATCTGCGGCCGCCGAACTAACTGCTAAAGAGAAGGCCCTATCCGAACTATTAGAGACTGGCGATCCAGATCTCTGGCCTCCTTTAATTGATTCTCTAAATGTAGAAAGTGGCTATGAAGCGGCTCTAGGCGTGGCCCTAGGAGACGATCTTTCAGCCCCCACAGATGAAGCATCTCCCGTCCATTGGACTAGTCTACCCGATTTTGAAGATATTACACCCCTCCCAATGGGCGTCACGCCGCTTAGCGACTATGTGTCCGGCTCCGTTGCGCTAAATCGTCGGCTTAGTCAGATTGGTGTAATAAAAGATAGTAATACTGGGCAGAAATTTGCCGGCCAATTAAAGCAAGGCCAGCGCATAGTCTCTCTCGATGGCGGGTTTTGGAGGTGGGACGGCTATACAGCAACATCGGATGCACCAGCTGTCGCAACCGTTCGTCTCGAACAAAGAAACAATTTAAAAAATATTCGACAGAAATTGGTGGCTGCAAGATCGAAAGCAGTTTCAGTGGAAGACCGTCTAGAGGCGGCAAGAATTGATGTCGACCTAGCCACAAAAGAAGAATCTGGGACCCGTAGAGCGGCGTTGAATGCCGAACAATTATTTTTTGATGTCCAGAAAAGCCATGGAGAACTCCATAAGAAAATATCGGAAATTAATGCAAATCTCTCCGTTCAACAGGAAGCCATGGTCCGGGTCGTGAGTGACCTCGATGAAGCAGGGTCTATACTTTCTACTACAATTTCAGAGATTGCCTCTCTCCCCGACACTACGATCATCGGAGAGGAAGTAGAGGCCCTCAAAAGCCAAGAAAATTACGCACGAACAGAATTGACAGAGGCTCAAAGTACACACCATAACCTACAACACCAGAAACTAGAACGCCGCGACCGCATGCAAAATCTGGCAGATGAATTGGCCGCATGGAAAGAACGCCAAAAAAGCGCAGCATCTCAAATGGAACAGTTAGAAGAACGTCAGAGGCATTTATTGGCAGCTCGGGAGCGTTTTTCCGCACAACCGGACAAGATTTGTTCACGACGTAATGATCTTCTGGAGAAAATTGAAGTCGCTGAAGAAGTGAGAAGGAAAACAGCAGACCATCTGATAGTATCTGAAGGAAAGTTAACTGAGGCTGATAATGATTTGAAATTAGCCGGAACGCGCCTTGCCCATATTCGTGAGGAGCGCGTGCGCGCTGAAGCCATGGCTGATCAAAACAAACAATCCATGGAGGCTTTAGTCGAGCGAATAGAAGATCAACTGAATTGCAGCCACGAAGATCTGAACGAAATCGCGGCCATGAAAAACAATACGACAATGCCTGAGCTGGAAGTTGCTGAGAAAAGAGTGGAGCGCCTCGAGCGAGAAAGGGAAACCATGGGGCCGGTTAATTTACTGGCGGAAGCAGAATCCCAGGAACTTCGTGAAAAAATTGAAACATTAAATAAAGAGAGGGAAGATCTTATTAAAGCAATAGATAAATTGCGCCGCGGGATAAATGAACTGAACCGGGAAGGCCGACAACGTCTTATGTCATCCTTTACAGAAGTGGATAAGCATTTTGGTGAACTCTTCACCCGCCTCTTTGGTGGCGGTAGAGCCCATTTAGAACTTACAGAGTCCGATGATCCGCTAGAAGCGGGCGTTGAAATTATGGCAAGCCCACCGGGTAAAAAACTACAAGTTTTATCCCTCCTCTCGGGCGGAGAACAGGCATTGACAGCGCTTGCCCTACTCTTTGGTGTATTCCTGACCAACCCAGCACCAATCTGCGTGCTCGACGAAGTAGACGCCTCATTAGATGATACGAACGTTGACCATTTTTGTACGCTTGTTGAGGAGTTTTCCCATTCCCTTTCCACTCGCTTTATTGTCATCACCCACCACCGTATGACAATGGCTCGAATGGATAGACTCTACGGCGTCACGATGGGTGAGCGGGGGGTTTCTCAAATAGTATCAGTGGATTTGGGTCAAGCTGTTGAATTAAGAGAAATTGCGTAAGTTGTTATAATATTTGATATTTACATCAAAGAGTTAGGAACTCCCAAATGTTTCTTGACAGCTTTAAAACCGAACTTTATCTTCGCCCGCCTATTTGTTGGTTCAGCTGAGTGCTAGTGGAGATTTCAGCGTGCCGCTCTCTCCTGTTAGGGAGTAAAATTGATCGGTCACCCACATAATGAACCGGGAGAATTATCCCCAGTCTAAAGAGGATTTTGATACACGTTTACATCGCGCCCAGGATAACAATGACGCACAAGGACGTGTTGGAAAACCGGGATCGAGTCAAAGTGGAAAGGGGTTGGCCTTTCGCATCGGTACCGAATTAGTGGTGGCGGTGTTCGTGGGAGGCATGATCGGGTTTTTGTTAGACACGTGGCTGAATACCAAGCCGTGGCTTACAATATTATTTTTATTTTTGGGGAATGCGACTGGTCTTTTGAATATTTTTCGATTAACCAGTAATCAAAATTATACTGTTGGTTTTTTACAAAAAAAGCGGGGGCCAAAGAATGGTGATAAATAAACAAAGAAAATTGGATAAGGGCTAATAGAGGCGTCAATCATTGGCTGAAAAACACAACCCGCTGGAACAGTTTGAGATCCAGACACTCATCCCCATTAGACTGGGTAATCTGGATATTTCTTTCACTAATTCCTCTGCCTTTATGGTTCTCGCGGTAGCTGCCGTTGCCATTTTAATGATTTTGGCTGTGAGGCCTCGAGCAAGTATTCCGGGGCGCTGGCAAATTTTAGCTGAATTATCATACGAATTTATAGCTAGATTAGTGAGCGATAACATTGGCAAGGATGGTAAACCGTACTTCTCTTTGATTTTTACAATCTTTATGTTTATATTATTTGGTAATTTTTTGGGTATGCTACCTTATAGCTTTACCTTCACAAGCCATATTGCCGTGACCCTATCTATGGCGCTCGTGATCTTTGTTTTGGTCACCATCATCGCATTCTTCAAACATGGTACACGGTTCTTTTCGTTTTTCTTGCCGGCAGGTGTGCCAATTTTTCTAGCCCCATTATTGATTGTCATTGAGGTAATATCTTACTTCACTCGCCCTTTCAGTCTAAGTATCAGGCTTTTTGCAAATATGATGGCGGGACACACATTGTTGAAAGTTGTTGGCGGGTTTGTCTTCCCGTTGGGGATATTGGGCTTTGTTCCTTTAGCCGGCCTCGTTGCGATTACCGGGTTGGAGTTTCTGATTGCATTTTTGCAAGCATATATTTTTACCATTTTAACCTGTATCTACATAAATGATGCGATTAATTTGCATTAATAATAAAAAAATTTGACACATTGGGCCCCGAACCAAAGAAAGGAAAATTGAACTATGGACGTAGAAGCAGCAAAGTTAATTGGCGCAGGACTGGCTACACTCGGCTTCGTCGGGCCAGGCATTGGTATTGGTCTTATTTGGGCTGCATTAATTAATTCTGTCGGGCGTAATCCTGCCGCCGCCGGTGCTATTACTACCACCGCTTGGGTATCTTTCGCCTTAGTTGAAGCTTTAGCAATTTTTGCGCTTGCAATCGCCTTGTTAATTTTATTTGGTTGATTGTACTAGTAACAGTTACCATCGCCCTTTGGGTAACCGGATAAGATAAGTTATGCCTCAATTAGATGTTTCTGGCTTCCCTTCGCAAATTTTCTGGCTGGTAATTACGTTTGTCTTCTTGTGGTGGTTGATGGCAAAGGTAGCCCTACCTAAGGTAGGGCTTGTTCTTGAGGAGCGTCAAAAAAAGATAAACGATAGCCTTGATATGGCTGAAAACCTTCGAATAGAAGCTAGGTCTGAACTTGACGCGTACGAGATCGCAATCTCCGTAGCCCATGACGAAGCACGCAAAGTCATTAACGACGCTAACCAGGAGGGAACGCAAGCCAGTGCAAACCAACTGGCAGAAATACGTATTTCACTTACAAATAAAATTGCGGAAGTAGAAGCAGAAATTGAATCTGTTAAGGAAAAGGCGCTAGAGGATATAGGCAAGTCTGCGAGGGAAGTTGCTATTTCTACCTTAGACAAGTTGGTAGGTATAAAAATACCGGCAAAGACGTTAAATGCAGCCATTGATAATGCAATGACAAAGGGCAGAAAATGATCTCCTCTGCTTTCGCCCAGGCTGCAAGTAACCCTGAACTGGTCGCATCCGTATGGAACAGTCCAACTCTTTGGGTTGCTATTTCTTTCGTAATATTTTTGGCGCTTCTCGCACGTCCTGCTTGGCTGTTTGTTACCCGTTCAATCGATAATAGAATCCAAGAAATAAAAAATAAAATTGAAGAGGCTGCGGGTCTCCGTGAGGAAGCCCAGGATATGTTAGCGGCTAATAAACGTAAAATTTTTGACGCAGAGAAAGAAGCAGGAGAGATTATAGCACAAGCGCGCGAAGAAGCACGGGTGCTCAAGGCCAGACTCGCTAAAGAACTGGAAGAGGTGTTAAAACGCCGCCAACAAATTGCCACCGATCGAATTTCTCAGGCCGAGGCTGACGCCGTCGAGGCTGTGAGGCTCCTGACGGTTGATATCGCCCTGAATGCAACTGAACAAATACTCTCTGAGACAATCAAAGGGGGAAAAGGGGGAAAATTGATTAACAACTCTATTAAGGAATTGCCAAAAAAATTAAACTAAATGTATGTTTGTGACACTTTAAATTTTGTAGAGCATAGACATGAGTTGATGAAACTTAATTGGTATAATTGACTGTCTAGCCACTCTTTTAAACACAAACAGATCATATTAGCTCATTCACCCAAAAGTCTGAGCCAATCACTTTCACTAAGGATGCTAACGCCCAAATCAGCTGCTTTTTTTGCCTTACCACCGGCATCTACTCCCACAATTATAAAATCCGTGCTTTTTGATAGAGACCCAGATACTCTCGCCCCCATGGATTCAGCCCTAGCTTTGGCTTCCCCCCGGGTCACGGATGCTAAAGTTCCCGTAAATACAATAGATTTTCCAGAAATTTGGGAATTTTGACGGATTGGTTCAACATATTTTTCTATGTTAATTTGTTGGGTAAGACTTTCCAACGCCTTAATATTATAAGACTGTTTGAAAAACTCTATTATGTCCTCAGCCATTGAGTCCCCAACGCCGTCAATATCCGTGAGCTCAAAATAGGCGTCAGACTTGCAGTCATTGGCAGCAATCATGGCTTCACGCCAGTTTTGGTAAGAAATATATCGCTTTGCTAGCAGTTGCCCTGTCGCTTGACCTGCCTGCCTAATCCCTAAAGCAAAAATGAACCGGGCAAGTGGTATCCTTCTTCGTTTCTCAATTGCGGCAAAGAGTTTCTTGGCAGATTTTTCACCCCACCCTTCAAGATTTTCAATAACATCTGAATGGGTGTGCAAGCGAAAAATGTCGGCCGGTTCTTTTATCAAACCGTTTTCTCTAAATACGATGATATTCTTACCTCCTAAACCCTCAATATCAAAGGCTCCACGTGATACAAAATGTTTTAAACGCTCTATAGCTTGCGCAGAGCACACCAAACCACCAGTACAACGCCGAGCAGCTTCATCCTGGCTCCGAACAGCTGGGCTCTTACAAATCGGACAGATTTTAGGCATTTTAAAAGGTACAGTGGATTTAAGGCGTTTGGTCCTCAATACCTCAACAACCTGAGGAATTACGTCACCAGCCCGCTGGATTACAACAGTATCCCCAATCCGAATATCTTTTCGTTCTATTTCATCTTCATTATGCAAAGTAGCATTAGTTACGATTACACCTCCAACGTTTACGGGCTGGAGTTGTGCCACCGGCGTAAGAGTTCCCGTGCGCCCTACCTGAATGTTAATCGATTTCAAAATAGTCTGTGCCCTCTCGGCAGGAAATTTATGAGCTATAGCCCAGCGTGGAGCTCTGCTAGCCGCTCCAAGCCGCTCCTGCCATGTAATATTGTTGACTTTATAAACCATTCCATCGATGTCATAGTCGAGGGTGGCTCGTTGTTCAAAAATTTTGTTATAGGCACGAATTAGATCACTTTGGGATTGGCAGAGCCTAGTCAGCGGATTAACAGAGAAGCCCCAGCTTTTTAAGAATTCCAAAAACTCCCACTGGCTTTCTGCAACCGGTTCAAGCGTATTTCCATAAGCGTACGCAAAAAATTTTAACGGGCGAGTTGCCGTAACATTTGGATCCAGTTGCCGCAACGATCCAGCCGCTGCATTTCGTGGATTTGCAAATACCTTATCGCCAGACACTGATTGGCGCTGATTTAGATCCTGGAAATCAGATTTAGTCAAATAAACTTCGCCCCTCACCTCAATTACATCAGGAGCGCTTCCTTTCAGGATGAGAGGGATATTTTTTAAGGTTTTTATGTTTTCCGTGACATCTTCGCCCACAAGACCATCACCTCGAGTTGCAGCATATATCAGTCGGCCTTTTTCGTAGGATAAGGAAAGCGAAAGCCCATCAATTTTAGGTTCAGCCACCATGTCTAAGGGAATATCAGTATCATCCTTAAGTTCTTTTAGAAAACGTCGAACACCCTTTAAAAAGTCACCAAGTTGTTCTTCAGTAAAAACGTTATCCAGAGATAACATCGGTTTGTTATGGGCTACCTTTTCAAAACCAGCTGCCACAAGTGCACCTACAGCTTTTGATGGGCTGCCCAAGTTAACTAAATGGGAAAACTTTTTTTCTATTTCATGACTGCGGCGTCTTAACGCATCATATTCACTATCCGAAATAATAGGTGCATCATTGCGGTGATAGGCTTCGTCGTGCATAGAAATTTCATGGCCCAAGTTTTTAAGCTCAAGCCCCGCATTTACTTCGGTAAGATCAGAAACTGAAATTCCCCTGATATTCCTACTCACGGCAAGTTTTTCTCAACTTCACTACCAGCTAATAATTGGTTTGCTGCGGCTCGAGCTGCTTTTGTTACTTCAGAGCCTGCAAGCATCCTTGCAATTTCTTCGGTTCGTTCTTCCGGCCCTAACTCATCGACAAGGGTTCGATTATCATTCCCATTACCAAATTTGGTGATCCGCAAATGTTTACCCCCCTTGGCTGCTACCTGAGGGGAGTGTGTAACAACGAGAACTTGATAATCTTCGCTTAGGCGGGCTAGTCTATCACCCACCGCTGCTGCCGTCGCACCTCCAATTCCCATATCTACCTCATCGAAGATTATAGTGGGAAAGGTATTTGTACCTGCCAAAACCACCTTCAAAGCCAGCATTAGCCGCGCAAGTTCACCGCCCGAAATAATTTTATGTAGTGGGCCTTGATGGGTATTGGGATTAGTTTGCACTTCAAATGTCAAACGTTCGACGCCGTTTTCTCCCCATTCCGATTCTGCAAGATTTTCAAATTTAGTTTGAAAGATAGCCGCTCCCAATTTTAAGGGTGGCAATTCTCGTTTTATAGCCTTGTCAATCAATTTACCCGCGTTTCTCCGGGCCTTGGTCAATAGCCCTGCAGACTTTATATACTGTTCTCTGAAACGACTTACCTCCGATTTTAAAGCGATTAACCGAGAGGACCATTCATCCAAATAGACCAGTTTATCTCTAAGCTCTTCCCGCAATGATGAGAGCCCCGCTACATCTGTTCCATGCTTGCGGGCCAGCGCCCGTATTGCAAACAGGCGCTCCTCTGCCTGCTCCAATTGGACTGGTGTAAATTCCAACTTACTGCCTACCTTCTCCAATTCGGAAACTGCCTCATGGGCCTCTATTAACGCTCGTTCTAAAGCGCGAATCCCATCATCCAATAGTCCATCCGCTCTGTCACCAACACGTTCAAGCTTCTGGAGAGCGGATCGAAGGACCCCGTCAACACCAGTTCCATTGTTAATATTCTCAAGCGCTTCATTAACTACCTGAGCCAGTTTCTCAGCATGCATCATCCTCGCCCGGTGTCTAGCAAGCAATTCCTCTTCACCAATTTGAGGATCAAGTTCATCTAATTCGGAGACGGAATGTCGGAGAAACTCTTCGTCCCGAAGATCCTTATCATACTCAGATATTTCTTTACTGAGTTTATTATCTGCTTCTTTCCATAAACGATAGTTTAAGGCTACGGACTTTTTTTCTTCCTCCAAACAACCAAATGAATCCACAAAATGGCCGTGGTTTCTGGGATCCAACAAACCATGTGCCTCCATCTGTCCATTTACCTCAACAAGCATTTCACCCACCTCGCGGAGAAAGGTGGCACTAACTGGTTGGTCGTTGATAAAGGCTCGGGAAGGCCCGTCATGGCTGAGCACTCGACGTAGTATTAGTGACTTTTGAAATTCTATACCTTGTTTATTTAACAAATGGTCCAATCCAGGCCTAGCATCAATATCAAACTCTGCCACAACTGCACTTTGCTTTTCACCTAACTTGATTAGATCTGAATCCGCCCGTACCCCAAGCGCTAAGCCAAGGGCATCGAGTAGAATGGACTTGCCCGAACCAGTTTCCCCTGTAAGAACACAGAGTCCCGAGTCAAATGTTAGATCAAGTTTCTCGATCAACACAACATTTCGAATTGAAAGAGTCTTAAGCATCTTTCGAGTGGCGGCGTATCCTATGTTTAAAAGCTATCAGACTATTTAAAGGGCCAATACCAACGCGTCTTTTTCTTTTTATTCCTTTGAATTTTTTTATTTTCAATAATCTCGTAAGTATCAACATACCATTCACTGCCTGGAAAATTATGGCCTAAAATTGCGGCTGTTTCTTTTGCCTGGTCTACTATTCCTAGAGCTAAATACGATTCCGTAAGCCTATGCAAGGCTTCCGGGACATGAGTAGTAGTTTGGTATTTTTCTGTAACAATCTTGAAACGGTTAATAGCAGCTAAATACTGTCCTTTTCGCTCATAGTAACGGCCAATTTCCATTTCCTTACCAGCCAAATGATCGCGTGTCAGATCAATCTTGAACTTTACGTCCTGCGCGTAATTGCTTTTTGGAAATCGAACCACCACTTCATTTAGCATCTTCATAGCTAATTCGGTCATTTTCTGATCCCGCCCAACATCAGAAATTTGTTCGTAATAAGATAGTGCTTTGAGGTAGTAGGCGTAAGGAGCGTCGCGGTGAGACGGGTGTAACTGGATAAAACGATCAAGTGATATTATTGCTTCATCGTATTCATTAGTTTGATAAAGAGCGTACGCGGACATGAGTTGCGCCTTAGTCGCCCAAACCGAATATGGGTGCTGCCGGTCAACTTCATCAAACGATATAGAAGCCTGAGCATAATTTTCCGATTCCATTTCAAGAAGAGCTTTATTGTAAAGCGTCTCGACAGTTTTTTCGACGTAATCGTCCTTCACTGTATCCGCACAAGAAGTGAGGATCAACAATACGGCTACTATACCTTTGGATTTTAAATATCTAACCAGCATGGCCGGGACATTTCCAATATTTTTAGATAAAATTATGAATCAACTATGCCCAGTTACCTACAAAGCATTGTACTAAATTTTAATGCCGCAGAATAAGTCAAAGATTCAATTAAGAACGAAAAATTACACTAAAAAATTAATAGACTATACATTGCTCTGAAAGGTCTAAAATAAATTGTAATTAGGCTGTGGCAGCCATTGGGCTGAACGATTCTGTTGTACCTATCAGATGTCCACGACTAGGTGACACTTCCTCGCCAGCGTGTCCTATAAATCTCCATGAAGCCGACTCTGCAAATAGTGCTTTAAGTAATTCATTGGTCATATGGTGACCGGCCTGAACTCCCCGATAATGACCTCGAATTGGGGCGCCCGATAGATACAGATCGCCCACAGCATCCAACACTTTGTGGCGGACAAATTCATCTTCGTACCTTAATCCGCCGTCATTAAGAACCTTATCTCCATCAACAACAACAGCGTTTTCCAATGAACCTCCCAGCGCCAATCCCGATGCTCTTAAGGCCTCAACATCATTTACAAACCCAAACGTTCGAGCTCGCGCAATTTCTTTCTTAAAAGTACCGTTTACTAAAGTAATAAATAGTTCCTGACGGGAAATGGCACAATCGTCAAATTCAATTTGGAACCCTACAGAAAAGCTGTTACTCGGCAGCAACTCAGCCACCCGCCCTTCTGACTCGACCTTAACTGGCCTCAACACTTCAATAACTCGGCGTGAAGCGTCAAGCTGTTTAACACCTGCACACTCGATAAGGAAAACAAATGGTTGAGCACTCCCATCCATCACAGGAACTTCTGAACCGCTAACCTCGATAATGGCATTATCAACATGACATCCTGATAAGGCCGCCATTAGATGTTCAACCGTAGAGATTGTAACTCCCTTCCTATTTCCAAGGGTTGTACACATTCTCGTATCTACCACGTTCTTCCAGTTTGCCTTAATCTCAGGCAATCCAGGTAAATCTGACCGCCTAAATATAATACCCATATTCGGACCAGCTGGTTTTAAGGATAAAGACACCTTTTTACCGGAATGCAACGCCACTCCTGCACAGTCAATTGAACGGTTAAGCGTCGTCTGATTACCAGATAGTTCTGCGCATTCGTCAACTGGTTCCGCAGAAGGGACAATCCCCCCTGCCTTTTCCACGGACAACCGTCTGCAATTATTTACATCATTCATATAGTATTCCTAATTCCAAAGGTCACATTCCATCAATTCTGTTGGATGTCACATCCAAAAACTGGTAAATGGCGTGTAGAACACCATCAAATTATTTGTATCCTCTAAGTAACTGTTTACCAATGGACATATGACCACTCAAATCAACAATTGTTGCAGAATGTTACTTAGCCACATGCTAACAATTAGTTTGCCTGGCGGCGTAAAAATGCTGGAATTTCAAGTAGATCCGCATCTTCCTCATCAACCGACAACCCATCATTGGCATTTACCTTTTTCAGCAGTGTGGGCGCCTCGTGTTCCAATTCACCCTCCGGTTCTTGTTTTTGTTCCATAGCTCTTGCCTTTGCCTGTTCGGAAAGAGTTTTAGGCTCAAATTTGGAGGTCGTATCGAAAATCTGCTCTAAGTCTTTTCCAATCTCATCAAGCTCTTTTTCTATAGGAGTTTCATTCTCCGGTTTAGAAACACTTGGCTCATCTTTTAGCCTCTTCTCCGGTTCACCATTCAACTGGTCTAATACTTGAACACTAGTATTCTCAGAGTGTTCTTTTATCTCAGGCTCTATTCGGCTTATCTGGTTCTTGCTTGCCGACCTACGGTCGCCCAGGGTGACGCGTGTAACTCGTTCAATCAAGCTGATACCTTTTTTCTTAGGGGCCTTGTTTTGCGTTTTCTCTACCCCTGCATTAATCATATCAGCAACGGCGAAAGGATTGGCCGAAGATTTGAGACCAATGTCTCCTTCCACTGGCGGAGCTGGTATAAAGACCTCATCCGTGGAAGTGCCGCAAACTGTTTCAGTTTGTTTAGTCGTTTCAGTAGTCTCTTTCTTTGGTTCGTCGTGGTATTCAATTAGTTCATTTTGAGCAGAAAGGTTGGGCTCATTCCCCTTCTTTCCCGGTAGTACAACAGCTCTTTCTTCGGTATTTTCCAGTTCTATCAACTGCTGTGTTGCGGATTGTTCCAAAGCACCAATTGCTCCGACTGGGGCAGAAATTGAAGCTGGTTCCTCACTCATGTCAGTCACCTTATGTAGTATGGGCTTCGCCCTAACCCCCGCGACAGCCTCAATACCAGTTGCAACTACCGAAACCCTAACACTACCTTCGAGGCTCTCCTCAAATGTGGAACCAAAAATGATGTTAGCATTTTCCTCAACTTCATCTCGGATCCTATTTGCAGCTTCGTCAACTTCAAAAAGAGTAATATCTTTGCCGGCTGTAATATTAATCAGCACACCTTTGGCTCCGCTCATAGAAGTGTCGTCCAATAGTGGGTTCGCGATGGCCGCCTCAGCGGCGTCAATTGCCCGACGTTCCCCCTCCGCTTCGCCGGTTCCCATCATAGCCTTGCCCATCTCACTCATAACGGACCTAATATCTGCAAAATCCAGATTTATGAGACCAGGCATAACCATCAGATCAGTAACACCACGTACACCTGAATATAATACGTCATCAGCCATCTTAAATGCATCCGCAAAGGTGGTATTTTCGTTTGCCACCCTAAATAAATTTTGGTTGGGTATAATCAGCAGGGTATCAACATATTGCTGTAGTTCCTCAAGTCCAGCCTCAGCTATATTCATTCTATTAGCACCTTCAAACTGGAACGGCTTGGTTACGACACCAACTGTAAGAATGCCATGTTCTCGGGCCATTCTAGCAATTACTGGTGAGGCACCTGTACCTGTACCCCCTCCCAAACCTGCTGTAACAAATACCATGTTTACGTCATGCAAATGAGTAAGTATCTCGTCTAAGGATTCCTCAGCAGCGGCATGACCTATATCCGGATTAGAACCAGCACCGAGTCCCTTTGTAACTTCCGCACCCATCTGGATTTTTCGTTCCGCTGCTGAGTGAGCTAATGCTTGAGCATCGGAATTTGCTACAATGAATTCGACCCCTTCCAAGCCCATTTGAATCATATTATTGACGGCATTTCCACCAGCACCCCCGACCCCTATCACGGAAATTCGAGGTTTTAGTTCAGTAGAGTTTTTGGTTTTAGGTACAGTTAAGTTAATAGTCATTTTGGCCTCCAAACTTAATATTTTGGGCTATCCGCATAGATTATGCCGGGTTCTCCGGCAAACGGACAAATGGATCCTCTCAGTGGAGGATGGTTTAATTCGGCCCTGAATCCCAGGGTACTCTTGCTCAAATATTGTCACGTAACCATTGCCCGAACCGTCCAAATCGGTTGCCAGAAAACTCTAGACGCCTGGCCATTGGAAACACCGCCTCAGATCTTTCATTGTATGTGAGTTGAACCAAACCCGCGCATACTGAAAAAGCGGGTCCATTTACGGATTCGGCTAAGCCTTCAATATTGATCGGCCTACCTAACCGGACTTGTTTATCCAACACGGTCGTTGCTAGATTAGTCAAACCAGTTAATTGGCTAGCTCCACCCGTCAAAACGACCCGCCTACCTGTAACTTTATGAAAGCCTGCCGAATTTAGTTTAGAACATACCAGTTCAAAAATTTCTTCAAGCCTAGGACGCACAATTCCAACCAACATAGATCTCGGAACTTGGCTGAATTCATTTTCATCCTCACCAACCAGCGGAATACGTATCGACTCATGGTCATCAGATGCAGTCGGGATAGCACTGCCATAAAGATTTTTCATGCGTTCTGCATAAGCATACGGGGTGGAAAGTCCTCGTGCTATATCTTTAGTAACATGATCGCCACCTATTGGGATGCTGTCTGCAAACATCAACTGATTATCCAGAAAAACGGAGATTGAGGTCGTTCCACCACCCATATCCACACAGATCGCACCCAGATCTTTTTCATCTTCCACCAGACAAGCAAGCCCAGCGGCATAGGGTGCAATCGCAAATTTTTCTATATCTAAATGACATCTTTGAACACATAACTCTAAATTACGTACTGCTGCCTTAGCACCTGTAATAATATGCATGTTCACACCCAGCTTATCTCCATACATTCCTCGCGGGTCACGTACACCCTTGTTACCATCAATGCTAAAACCCACCGGCAAGGTGTGAATAACTTTGCAATCCGCAGATTGTTGGGCGTAGAGCCAAGCTGGGTCCAAAGCACGCTGGAGGTCAGCATCACCAATTTCATGCCCCGCAATGGAAACATCGAAAGAAATTAACTTTGAATCTAGTTTTCCACCTGCAAAGCATACCGTTATGAATCGAACATTTTCTCCGGCCATCTGCTCTGCCGATTCGACTGCAGCACGAATTGATTCTTCAACGGCGAGCATATCAACAATATTGCCATTCTTCATACCCTTAGATACTTGGTGACCAATACCAACTACCTCTAATTTACCTTGTGCTTGAGACCGAACAATAAAGCAGGCAATCTTTGTTGAACCTACGTCAACGGCGGTGACTAAACCGCTCTTTGTCCCGTTAATGAGTTTTGTTCTCTTTACCATACTACTCGTGTCATGTGTCCCAGCGTGATTTGGGATTAGATTGCTTGGATGTTCGGTTGGATTTTAATTTCATGCCTTCTTCTGTTTTGGGCGACTGGCGCAAAATTATTCGACCCGGCAATCGGAGATCTACGATGGCAACATCTCCTTCCATAAGATCATGAAGCTCCAGCAATTCAGCTAGTTGAACCCAAGCGGAGACAGGCTCCAACTCTGGGAGATATACCTCCAAGTCATTATCCATTTTGATGTCCCAACGGCGATTACCTACTCGGACAGCTGCTTTAACACGTTTAGCTAATTCTGGGGCCACCGCTAATATACCAAGAAGATTCGAAGCATGTTTTGGTGCGTTCCAGCCCACCACTATTTTGAGATTGTTATATTTACCAATATTATTCAGCGGAATGATTTCTCCGCTGGTATCAATAAGGGTAAAATCGCCTTTATGTTGCCATAAAGCTAAGGGTTTTCGTTCTACCAAGGATAAATAGACCACATCGGGAAGCTGGCGCTCAATTACTGCTGTACGTATCCAGGGCAACGCCGTTACACGCTCTAGGGCAGCTTCAGGATCAAAAGCTAGGATAGGTGTTCCTCGCTTAAGGCGTAACGTATTAAGAAGCAATTCCTTGTTCGTCTCAATCCTACCTTTGACATAGACTTCTCTGACGGCAAATCCGTATTTTGCGGAACCCGTTATGAATTGCCACCTGGTTTTTCCTGCCAGTTCCTGAAACAAGCCAGTTTTCCAAATCCACAAGCAACCTAAACCAATAGTAGTACCAACCAACAAAAATATAATTGACCAAAATGTTGGTTGGCGCCAAATAGGTCGCGCTCTGCGCCGTGGTTGACCACGCTTTAATTTGGGCTTTGGAGCAAATATTCTTAACCGTCGCATTCTGCGTGCTCCACTAGCCAAACCACCAAGTTCTCGAAAGAGATATTTGCATAGGACGCCTGTTCGGGAACAAGTGAAGTAGGCGTCATTCCGGGTTGAGTGTTTACTTCAAGAAGGTAAAGATCTTTACCATCGTATCGCATATCTGCACGAGAAATACCCCGGCACCCCAGTGTTTTATGCGCTAAAACAGATATGCGCATAGCTTCATCGTATATATCTCGCGGCAACTGCGCCGGCACCTGATGAATGGAGCCACCGTCCGAGTACTTGGCATCGTAATCATAAAAAAGGTGCCCTGTCTTGATTTCAGTAACTCCAAGGGCCCGCTCACCCATTACAGCAACGGTTAATTCACGACCAGGAATATATTGTTCTGCCATTACATGGCTACCGAATGGCCACTCTTTTTCCGTAGGCGTATAACTGTCACCTTCAAAAATTATATTAACACCCACGCTAGAGCCCTCATTTAGTGGTTTTATTACGTGAGGCTTGGAACCAAAGACTGTTTGGGATAGTTGCTCCCGTGTTAGTATCTGATGGTCTGCCACCGTAATACCAACTTCCTTAAAGACTCTCTTGGACATGGGTTTGTCCATGGCAAGTGCTGATGCTAATACACCGGAGTGGGTGTAAGGTACGCCCAAGATATTCAAGAACCCTTGGACACAGCCATCTTCTCCAAATCGGCCATGAAGGGCGTTAAATACTTTATCAGGTATTGGGTAAAGCTGAGTAAGAAGTGCCGCCGCATCTTGGTGCACGTCAATTTCTGTCACCTGAAAACCCGTATCCTTTAAAGCGGTTGCCACAGCTGCCCCGCTAACAAGTGACACCTCCCGTTCTTTGGACCAACCACCCATCAGCACTGCAACATGACCATTCACAGGCCAACCTCTTCGAAATCGCCGTTTTCATGAATTCCAACGCGTATGATTTCCCATTCTAGTTTGGTCCCCGTGACGTCGAACACCCGCCGTCTCACTTCCTCACCGAGCCCTTCAAAATCAGCCGCTGTTGCGCCTCCCAAGTTAATCAGAAAATTGCAATGTTTAATCGAAACCTGGGCTTCGCCCCGCACCAACCCTCTGCAACCTGCCCTATCGATAAGTTCCCAAGCCGCTTCCCCCGGCGGATTAATAAAGGTGCTGCCACCGGTGGGCTGTTTGACAGGCTGACTAATTTTCCTCTCTGCTTGAATTTTTGACATTTTCTTGATGATACTATCCTGATCGTCGATTACTCCTCTCAATCTTGCTTCGACAAAAACGAGTTCTTGAGCAACGTCTGTCTGCCGATAACCGAAATTTAATTGCTCTAAAGAAAGAGACACTCGCTCTCCAGAACGAGTGATTGCCCTAACATTTTCCACCAGATCTTTTACCTCGCCGTCAAAGGCTCCCGCGTTCATGCGGATAGAACCGCCGAGACCACCGGGTATCCCAGATAAAAACTCCATGCCCGTTAAAGATTTGTCCCTCCCCACATTTGAAAGCTTGAGATTTGGTATGCCGGCACCGGCTATCACTGTTTGGTTCGTAACCGTAACACTGTTAAAGCCTGTTCCTAATCGAATGGATACGCCTGGAATTCCACCGTCCCGCACAAGAGTATTGGAACCCACACCCAGAATTGTTACTGGCACCTCTTTTGGCAATTTTTTAAGAAATTCCATTAAATCAATTTCATCGGCTGGCCGAAAGAGAACCTCTGCTGGGCCACCCACCCGGAACCAAGTGAGCTTGGCAAGATCTACATCTGCGCTAAGTCGACCTCTTACCTTAGGTAACTTCGCGAGCAAATGATGATGCCGTTTTCTGACAGCCATTATCTACATACCTGATTTGAAGGGGACTTGAGTGCTGCCAACTCCTCTGGCAGAGCATTAGCCCAATTAGTTATACTCCCGGCACCGAGACACACGACCATGTCACCCGGGAAGGAGATATTATCTATAAGCTGGGCGAGAACCTCTTCTGATCGCAATGATTCCACGTGACGATGACCATGCGAGCGTAGCCCCTCGACCAGAGTTTCTTGGTTAATCCCCTCAATAACCTCTTCACCAGCAGAATAGACTTCCGCAACGATAACCACATCTGCGCCATTGAAACAGGTGCAAAAGTCATTAAATAAATCCCGCAATCGGGAGTAGCGGTGCGGTTGCACAACCGATATAATCCGGCCGTTAGGGGCTGCCGCACGAGCCGCACTGATAACCGCGGCTATCTCCACCGGGTGATGTGCATAGTCATCAATGATACTTATTCCGTTTACCTCACCGGTTTTGGTAAAACGGCGTTTAACACCTTCAAACCCACCAAGAGCTTTTTTAAGTATACTGTCGGCAATACCCATTTCATTGGCAATGGCAATTACAGACAACGCATTTTGAACATTATGGGCACCATGCATAGGCAAAAATATATTACTTAATGTTCTTTTTTTCTGAGTAGTGCGATCTGAAATGATCACATCAAAGCAAGAACCATTTTCTGACGTTTCAATACTGATCATACAGATGTCTGCTTGGGGACTACGCCCGTAAGTAACAATTTTACGGTCTGTTACTCTCGGTATCATTGCTTGAACCTCAGCGTCGTCAATACAAAGCGTGGCAAATCCATAAAATGGTACATTTTCCACAAACGTATCGAACGAAGCCCGAAGAGCCTCGAAGGAACCATAATGATCCATGTGTTCAGAATCGATGTTGGTCACCACGGCTATAGTCGCAGGTAGTTTTACAAAGGTGCCATCAGATTCGTCTGCTTCCACGACCATCCAGTCGCCTTTGCCCAATCTAGCATTAGAGCCCCAAGCGTTTATAATCCCGCCATTTATTACTGTGGGATCTAGGTCTGCTGCATCCAAGAGGGCGGCAATCATAGATGTAGTTGTAGTCTTACCGTGTGTTCCACCAACCGCAATAGACCATTTTAGACGCATCAACTCACCTAACATTTCTGCCCGACGCACTATTGGCATTAAACGTTGACGAGCCCCTTCAACTTCTGGATTGTCTGGATTTACCGCCGATGAAATCACTACAACTTCGGCATCGCCAAGATTATTCTCAGAATGGCCTAGATAGATTTTGATCCCCATAGCCCTAAGACGTTTCACATTGGCCCCCTCAGAGATATCGCTACCTCGGACCAGATAACCCAGATTATGCAAAATTTCTGCTATTCCACTCATTCCAATTCCACCAATCCCTACGAAATGAATAGAACCTATATCGAGAGGCAGAACTTTCATGCGACACCACCCGCATCCCATTGATCGCGATGATTAGGTATGAGATCAATTACCAATTCAGCTAATCTAGCTGTCGCATTGGTTTCCCCAGCCTGTTTGGCGGCGCGTGCTGCATTTTTAAGAGTTTTTGGTATTTCAAATAGCGTTTCAAGGCGATAAGAAAGGTTTTCCGGCGTAAAAGCTTCATCTGGAATTAGCCAGCCACCTCCCACTTCATTGAGTGTATGAGCATTGCCGGATTGGTGATTATCAACAGCATGTGGGTAGGGTACTAAAATCGCCGGTCTTCCAATAGTAGTCAGTTCCGCAATAGCTGAAGCACCAGCTCGACAAATTACTAGATGGGATTTTGCCATTCGTTGAGGTAAATCTTCAAAAAATGCAGCAACCTCGACCTGAAGTCCCAACTGACTGTACGCCGACTTTAAATGCCCATAATCCTCAACACGACACTGGTGTACAAGATTTAAACGACCACGCAGATTTTGATCAAGTTGCTTAATAGCGTCGGGAACTACGCGGCTGAATATTGAAGCCCCCTGAGAACCCCCAAAGACAAGTAGCTCAATTATATTACGATCATTTAGCTCAGGGTAAGGCGTTTCTCGCAGCGCCTCCACACTGTTACGTACCGGCATACCTGTGTACACGACGTTCGCCCGCGCAGATTTTGGCATATGTTGCATTTGTTTGTATGAGGTCGCGATCTTACGCACTTTCCTCGAAAGCAATCGGTTTGCACGGCCGAGTAGAGCGTTTTGTTCGTGAATCGCGGTAGCGGTGGAAGAAAAATTAGCTGCTAACATCATCGGTAAAGAGGCATAGCCACCAAATCCGATTACCACAGAGGGGTTAAGGCGTCCAAGTAAACAACATGATTGCAAAACACCAATCGCAATTTCACCGATGTTTAAAATACGGGCAAATAACCCTTTGCCAGATATGCCACCTGAGCGAACGCGATAAGTATCTAATTCTCCAAGCCTTCCTCCTAAATTACTGCCGCGGCGATCGGTCACTAACGCCAGGCGACACCCCCGGTTATTCAGTTCCATTGCGAGGGCTTCAGCTGGATATACATGTCCACCCGTACCGCCCGCCGACAACACTACCAAAGGAATACTGTTATGAGTAGGACGTATCATAACTTGCTGCGTTCCCAAACGGTCCTTGAGGTAAATTTTGAATTAGGACGTTCCCGTGTCAGAGACAGCACCATTCCCATACTGATAGAGAGTGCAAGTAGAGAGGATCCGCCATAGGAAACAAAAGGCAGAGTGGCTCCTTTGGTTGGTATCAAATTCAGTGTGGAAGCTAAATTAATAATCGCCTGAAGACCAAACTGAGCCAGGAGACCAGTGACCGCTAATTGAACAAACAAATCCGTTTCCTTGAAAACCCGCATCAATCCCCGCA
>Ga0209501_10000641_pt1 | contig 41528 bp, 40 predicted proteins | sample ArcticOcean_MG_C_4_FD_187434 | JGI IMG/M metagenome (GOLD analysis project Ga0209501, IMG submission 187434) | Marine microbial communities from western Arctic Ocean - ArcticOcean_MG_CB4_134 (SPAdes) (version 2) | ecosystem: Environmental > Aquatic > Marine > Oceanic | place: Arctic Ocean...
AAGAACGGCCAGGCTTCTTGCGTTAACATTATTTCTGAACATATGGAAATGATGGTAAACAGCAATACCCGCGGCAGTGCCTTGATGGGCTACTAGTCGCCAAACCAGGCTAAATCACGAGCTGGGCACCCACGCTGAGAATCAGCCTGTGCCCGGCTCGATTGCGTTATCACGCTTTATCTGATCATGTCTCTTATGTTACAGACCCACTCAATTCTTCGGCACTCACAACACTATTATGCTCAACTGTTTTAGAAAAATTAAATAGCTCATCGCGTAAAAGTTTCATATCGTCAATACTACTGGTTTCCTGATATGGTGCTGATATTTTTTCTAGTTCTTGAATTCCGTAAAAGAGTGCTTGACTAACTATGTACCTTCCCCGCAACGAATTAAGTAGCGCGAGAGCTAAGGCCCGCATAGTATCAGTGGTATCAGTCTTTTTTTCTGTCATCGTCTATCGCTTCCAATTATTACTGCTTCCACGAACTTCCTACCGGCGCAAGGCAAACAGAAATTACCGTTCGGAGTTCCCTCCGGTCTACCGAGCAATACTCAATTAGGTAATCGTTGGCGACTTCGTAACTAAGATTAATTACTCCGTCCCTTAATTGATTGCTCCCCTCTAATCTAACAATGGCTTCCAATGCCTGCATGGACGATATTTCCAATGGGGCTTCCTCAAGCTTCAATAGTGTATTCCTTCCCTTCCATATTCAATCGGGTAAGCCCTTCCAAGTTCACCATACGATAGGCTTGTTTGTTAATATCAAAAACCACGATTAGCTTTTTCTGGCTTGGAGAGAACTTTAGACCTTCCCCTGTTATATTTTTTACTACTCCACGCCGTGCCGACATCTTCGTCAATTCACCAGTAGTTCTCTTTATAAAATGGATATACCCACACATGTCCCAAACGGTGAGTTAAATAAAATAATAGAATGTAACCCGATTAGCAATAATGGATCGACGCAATAGGCTAGAACTAGCTTCGCAACTTGATGCGCACATGAAGGGTTTGATTGGTTGAAGGTTATAAAGAGGCGTTAACTGGCTGTCATTCAGTTAGTTTCCCAAAGCGCCGGAATTCAGATCCAGTCTATGGTAGGCTCTCCATATTAACCGAAGACGGAGGAAACCATGGCGAGAATACCCCTGCTTACTAACAAAGAGGACGTGGCCGAGGACAAACAGCACATAGTTGAAGAGATCATGGGGAGCCGTGGTGGAAGGATCAGTGGTCCATTTTCGGTGCTACTGCACAATCCAGAGGCGGCAGGTCGCTCGGCCCATCTGGGAAGCGCCCTGCGATTCGAGTCCACCTTACCTGACGCCCTGCGGGAAGTGGCCATCAACACAGCGGCAAGAGAGAACGACTGTGGGTACGAGTGGTTTGGTCATGCAAAGCTGGCGCTGTCCCTCGGTGTGACGCAGGAGACATTGGATGTGATTGCAAACCGGCAGCCGCTGGATTCCATTTCTAAGGACGAGGCGCTGGTTGTGCAATACGGGCGGGAGCTTTTCCGAGACCACCGGATATCAGATGCGACCTACGCGGCTGCTTCCGAACGGTTTGGCACAAGAGGATTGGTTGACCTGACCGCACTGATGGGTTACTACGGCATGCTGGCCTGTTCCCTCAATGCTTTTGATGTGCAGCCTCCTGCCGACGGTCCTCAGTTGCCATAGCGTATCGGATCCACAAAAACCTATGCGTCCATCTCCTTTTGACTGTAAAGGGAGAGGCGAATTTCACCACTAATAAAAGGACGCCTTATGAGGTGTCATAATACGAAAACCCTTGCCCTGCTTTACCCTTTGGAAGTCCTTTGGTATATTGGGGCTTGTGGATTAAAGCTGGTTTGGGAAAATAGATGATTGTTAATAGCAATATGAGTCTTTACCATATGTGGTTTAGCGACATACGCCAGTAGATTACCGAAATGGAGAGTTAGATTTATGCCAAAAAAAGTAGGTCAATACATAGAGCGGCCCGGCAGGCAGCTTGGTGATGACTCAATCACCATCCCTGTTGCCGAGGATTTGATGACAGAGCCAGGAATTCCGTCTCGAGATCGAGACGTTTCCTTTTTCAGCCGAGAAGATCCTATTGAGAACATGGCTCTTTCCGAGAGCGCCTCAGCTGAATGGTCTAGAGATGAGCGCATCAAGCACTCTCCGGAGGCCACCGATTTCTTTGATCAGCATGATAGGAACATGGAGCCTATCGTCGAGTGGGTCAGGCGTAGTGGTGACCTGGAGCCAACCGGTACTCCTACCGGTGTCGACGTCACCGAATTAATTCGACAGAAGGCACGCGAGCTAGGATACGGCGAAGTAGGGTTTACTCGTAATGACGCCCACTACATTTACCAGAGCCGCAAGAAGCCTCTGAGGAACGACCTACCCAGCGCTATCTGCCTAGCCTTGGAGCAGGACTACGTGAAGACCCAGACGATCCCCAGCCTGGACGCTGAGGATACTCACTTCGGCACATACGAAGATCAGGGGCCTCTGTCTCAGGAGCTAACTGACTTCATTCGTGACTTGGGCTACAGCGTGCAGGTCTCTGGTCCAACCTGGCACTATGGTCCAATGATTCCTCTCTTTGTAGAGGCGGGTCTCGGCCAGCTAGGCGCAAACGGACAGTTGCTATCACCACACTTTGGGTCTCGTGCACGGCTGCAGATCATTTACACGAATGCTGCGGTGACACACGACAAGCCCATCGACTACGGCATTCACCAGTTCTGCAACGAGTGCAAGGTCTGCGTAGACCGCTGTCCCGGTCGCGCCCTGATGCCGGACAAGGTATGGTATCGCGGCGTCGAAAAGAACAAGTTGGTGTTCAAGCGTTGCAGGCCGGTTATGGCCCGATATTCAGGTTGCGGCATCTGCATGAAGGTATGCCCGATACAGAAGTACGGGATGAAGCCTGTGATGGAATACTACATCGAGAGTGGCGGAGAAATTTTGGGCAAGGGCACTGATAATCTGGAAGGCTTTACATTCCCAGACAAGGGCTACTTCGGCCCTGGCCAGCTGCCTACCTTCGATCGTAACTTCTTTGATATGCCGAAGGGCCGAGCAGAGGACTGGCTTCTGCTTGAATTCCGCGACAAGCTCTTTGAGAATGCTGCGGCAGATGGCAAGGAAAAAGAGGATATGTGGACAGAGTTCCGAGAAAAGGTGGAGGACTCTTTGAGCCGTAGAGGAGAGTCGGTAGACATGGGCATGGACCTGGGAGTCTAGCCACCTCGGACACGATGTAAACGAGCCTACGACGAAAGTTTAGGACCTATAGGCGGGGACGTTTTTTTAAGAGCGTCCCCGCTTATTTCTTTGGGTCAAGCATCAAGCACTATCCGCTAGTCTAACTAGTGCCGCGGGGCGTTTGACGAATAATTTAGGGCAGTGCTAAACTGGCCATTATACTGGTAGGCTGCTGCGGGATCTGCCTCTGGCGTGAACCTGATAGAGCCGCCTGAAACGAAGCAATGTTTCGATTCTCTCCAAATCCCAATAGAGCGCACCTGATAAACTGGCACGAGTGGGGCTCTGAAGCGTTCGAGGAGGCCCAGCGGCAAGACAAGCTGGTCATGCTTTATCTGGGTGCCTTCTGGTGTGGCATATGCCAGCGTATGGACGAGACCACGTTATCGGTGGATGAGACCATTACGCTGCTCAACGGCTACTTCATTCCAGTGCGGGTTGAAGATGCCCAGCGTCCTGACCTCAATGTACGCTACAGCCAGAACGGCTGGCCAACCATCATCTTCATGACTCCGCAGGGTGACTATCTGGCCAGCACGAACTACATGCCGCCCAGCGAGTTTTGCGACGTCCTGGCGCAGCTATACCAGACTTACACGGACAACAGGCAAGAGCTCGTGAAGTCGCTGGCCCAGGCTAAAGAACAGTCTTCTGCCACGGAAGAGTCGACAGGGCCTGGCACTCCTCGGCCCGCTATCGTAGCCGAAATTGAAGATACCCTTTTGGGAATCGCCGACCCCATCTACGGCGGCTACGGTCCTGACCACAAGTTCCTTCATCCTGAGGCACATGAGTTTCTGCTCTCTCGATACCATGTCACTGGTGAGACAGCCTTCGTGGACCATGTTGCCCTGACACTGGACCAGATGGCGCGTAGCCGTACCCACGACGAAGAGGATGGCGGCTTCCATCGCTACTCCTCAAAGCGGGACTGGACGGAGCCTCACCAGGAAAAGCTGTTGGCAGACCATGCAGAGCTACTGCGTACATATCTGCATATGCTCGTCATCACCGGCGAGCCCAGGTACGAAGATATGGCCCGCGAGATGATCGCATTTATGGATAACAGGCTTTCGGATGACGACGGTGTCGCGTTCCTTGGCTGTCAGGATTACGTTCGTGCCGTGACCAGGCGAGTCTCGGAAAATGAGGTTGCGCCTGACCGGGAGCCTGGAAGCACCTTCTGGGTTATTGATGACTGGGTGTACACGGACGCCAACGCACAGGCAGTGTCGTCTTACCTGAACGCGTACAGGTTATTGGGCGAGCCGAGATTAAAGGTGCGGGCGCTCAGTACTCTGGAATTCATATGGAATAGTTGTCACGATGCCGACGGCAGGCTTTGCCACTACTTCGATGGCAAGCCCAATGCACCGGGCCTGCTTATCGACAAGGTGCGTGTGGCCTCGGCGCTGCTGGATGCCCACGCAGTGACCGGCGACGATACCCACCTGGAACGCGCCAAGGCCCTGGGCCACAGGATTCTTGATGAGCATAATAATCCTTCCGGTGGTTTCTACGACATCAGCCAAAAAGGGCCTGGCCACTTGCAATTCCAGCTAACCCTGCTCACTGAGAACGGCTTGACGGCCTCGCTGATGCTGCGTCTGCATGACGTTACAGGCGATGATGCCTTCGGCGATGGCGCAGGGTCGGCTTTGGGCGCGTTCACCGGCGACCTATCCGCATATGGCGTGTTCGCCTCAGATTTTGGAGTGGCCGTGGCCAGCTTCATGTCACCTCCTTTAACTGTTACCCTGGAGGCCGCAGCCGGTGATGTTGGCGCTCGGCTTCTGGAGCAGGATGCAATGACCCGGCTGTCCCACTATCGTCTTAACTGGAAATATCAAATTAGGACTGACGACTCAGATGCAGCGCTGTACCTAGGCGGCAGCGACGCCCGTGTAGGGCCAGTAAGAGAACCAGCCGAGCTGACTTCAGAACTACTAGCGGCTGCGTACCAGTTATAGCCTGAGCGGGATGTATGTAGAAATATCGAAAGGCAATATGTAATGCGATTGAATCTGGCAAGGCATCCCATCACCGAACTGTCTTTCGGCGATGAGACCGTCCTGAACGGGACGGGGCTTAGTATTAACGAGGATGAGCTTCGAGCACACCTTCTGGAAGACGTACGCCTGGATACTGTAGGGCTGGACCTTGTTCGGCCAGGCGAGAACTGCCGCGTCGGTCCAGTATTCGACATCATCGAGCCCAGGGCCAAAGCCGATGGCGGTAGCCCCGATTTCCCCGGCGTACTAAGTCCGGCCATTATCGCAGGCCTCGGCACAACGCATGTTCTCGAAGGAGCTGCCGTTACCCTGGTGGACTGCCGCGCCGAGATTTCAGCCAGATCAGCCAGACGCAGCATCCTTGAAATGAGCGGCGATGCGGCTAAGCATTCGCCATACTCGGCCCTTCAGCATCTGGTGCTGACCCCTCGGGCGAAACCGGATATGCCGTCTCACTCAGCTCTCAATGCCACCAGAATGGCTGGACTAAAAGCGGCAGTGTATATGGCGCAGGCCGCACGAGACCAGAAGCCATTAACCATCGATGTGATGGGACCCGTTGGGCCAAACGAGCCTGGCCGAGAAGGCCTTCACCGCGTGGCATACATTGGTCAGATATATTCCAGGCAACGCACTCCGGAAATCGATGAACACATCTTTTACGGGCTGAACACCACCGGCATGGTCCCCGTATTGACCAACCCCAACGAGTGGCTGGATGGCGCCGTTCTGCCTTCGTACGACACGTCGTTGGGTGGCGCTGAGACGTACTTCTACCAGAACCATCCTGTGATTACGGACCTTTACAGGCGACACAATGAGGGCGAACTGAACTTCGTTGGTGTTGTTGCGTCCATATCCGGTCTGGATAACGAGGACCGGGACCGGCTGTGTCAGATAGCCGCGCATCTGGCCAAATGGGGCCTAAATGCAGACGCTGCAGTGCTCACCAAACATGGCGGCGGAGTACCCCATGCGGATATGGCTGAGACGGCCCGACTTCTGGAGGGCATGGAGGTCAGTACGGCCGTAATGGTGTCCGATATGTCCAGGGACCGCAGGGTGGAGTCAGCCCTGCTGTTCAACTTCCCAGAGGTGGACGCCATTGTCTATTGCGGCGGCGGCGATACGAAGTGGACCATTCCTGCCGTGGAGCGCATCATCGCGGGCAATCCGCAGGTGGATGAGATGCTGGCTCAGCCCCAAGAGATTATGGCTTCCAGCATCGCTGGCGTTGTAAATCAGCAGGGCGCTAGCCACGTGCGGGCAATGACCTATTAATCAATTTTTGTAGGGCCTTGGAGATGCAATGGCAACGAAGCAAATCTACGACAGTATCGGGCACGAGTTTGGTATGTGCTACCTCGTAATTGCTACCTGATCAGATAACATCGCTCGATAAGACATATAATTCGACACGGGCTGACGGTAAGGTCAAGGCACTGTCAGGTAGGAGAGAAGATATGAAAATAGTTCACTACGTAAACCAGTTCTTTGGCGGCATTGGCGCAGAAGAGGCGGCTGGCTCGGCCTTGGAAGTACGAGAGGGAGCCGTCGGTCCCGGTCGCCTTCTGGAGCAGCTATTCGGCGATGGCTCTCAGGTTGTCACCACCTTCGTGTGCGGCGATAACTATGCCGTGGAGCAGCAGGACCAGTTGATAACTGATGTGCTGAATCACCTGCGCGACTCGGGAGCTGATCTGTTTGTGGCTGGGCCTTGTTTTGAGGCAGGACGCTACGGTATGGCCGCCGGCGCTCTGTGTTCGGCGGTGCAGGCTGAGCTTCACATTCCGGCGGTAACAGCCATGGATATGGAGAACCCCGGCGTAGACCTGTATAGGGAAGAGCTATTTATAGTGGATTCGGGCTCCAGCGCATCAGCTATGAGCCAGGTTGTCACCAGCATGGTTGCCCTGGGCAAGAAGCTGGTAGCCAAAGAGCACATCGGATCGCCCTCTGAAGAAGGCTACATACCAAGAGGCCTCATCCGCGATGCCTTTGTTGAGCAGAACGCTGGCCAACGACTGGTTGCCATGGTTATGGACAAGGCCAAAGGCGACCCTTTCGAGACCGAGATGTTCTCCTCCTCATTCGAGCCTATCCCCATGCCAGCGGCGGTGGCGGACATATCCAAGGCGCGGGTCATGGTTATAACCGACGGTGGCCTTGTTCCCAAAGGCAACCCCGATGGTATCGAAGGCATGGCCGCCACTCGATGGGGCTCCTACAGCGTTGAGGGCAAAGATGCGCTCTACGGCAAGGACTACGAGATATCCCACGGCGGCTACGATCCCCGATTTGTTGAGGCTGAGCCAGACAGGCTTGTGCCGCTGGATGTCCTTCGTGATATGGAGAAAGAGGGCATCATTGGTGAGCTACACAACGAGTTCATCTCGACTTCAGGACTGGCCAATCCTCTTTCTAATACCAGGCGCATGGGTAAGGAGATGGCACAGAGGGTGAAGGATTCGGGGGTGGATGCTGTAATCGTCACCTCCACCTGAGGCACCAGCACTCGCAGCGGCGCTGCGATAACAACAGAGCTTGAGAAGGCCGGCATACCTGTGGTGCAGATCACCTCGGCCCTGCCTATAGCGAAGATGGTCGGCTCGAATCGAGTGGTGCTGGGCAATGGCATCGTGCACGTGGCTGGCGCCCCTGACCTACCGGCCAACGAAGAGAAAGACCTTCGACGTAGGCTGGTGCAGAAGGCTCTGGATGCGCTGGAATCAGAGTCGCAGGAGTAGTCTGGCCCATGGCAACTGAGCTTTCTGAACTGGGTCGGTTTTAATGGCAATACATGCCTTAGGCAGGCTGCCGGTCATTACTGGAGTGCGCTACTTTCTGGCGCACACGCCGGGCCTGGTTCCCTATGGCCACAAGCCGTCGCTGGACATAGGCAGAAACGCTGCTGTTTTAAATGACATAGCGGGCCACTTTCGGAGCTATCAAAACGCCGTGGCCTACCCACCCAATCGTGCGTTTCTAGGTTCCATATATCCCGACCAGTTGCGCGACATCTCAAGGCCCTGGTTTCAGGTCAACGGCGATGCGGAGCGAAGACAGCCGCATGGCGACATGATGCCCGAAGACGAGTTCTACGGCCTTTTGAAAGTGGCCGACGATTTCGACATCATCAGATTGGTCGAGGATTTTGCCAAAGAGGCCACCGATTCTCTTCGCAGCAACCCACTGATAATGCCCAAGGACCTGGAAAAGCTTGAAGAGGCCTACTCGCAAGAGGCCATCGAAGAGCAGGTGGCGGGAGCTAGTTCCATACCACTAGTTCTAAAGAGCGGACGTCTTGTTGGCTGCGTCGTAGGAATCGAAGGCAGTAGTGAGCTTGGCGCTGAGGTGCTGCTGGAGAATCTCGCTTGCAAGGCGTCTGCCGCCATGGCATTGCGAACCCTGCTGAGCGACGGCGACATCGATCCGTCGCAGGTCCAGTATGTCCTGAACACCGGTGAGGAGGCCGTTGGCGACTCCTTTCAACGTGGCGGAGGCAACATGGCCAAAGCCGTCGGCGAGCTATGTGGTCTCGCGGGGGCAACCGGCTCGGATGTCAAAGCCTTCTGCTGCGCGCCCACTCACGCCCTGGTTATCGCAGCGTCTCTTGTAAGCGCTGGTCTATATGACAAGGTGGCTGTGATAGGCGGTTGCTCCCTGGCCAAGCTGGGCATGAACTACACGGGCCACCTGGAATCCGACCAGCCGGTCCTTGAGGATGTGCTTGGCGCGTTCGCCGTAATGGTCGAACCTGACGACGGCAGAAGTCCGGTTATTCGGCTGGACTCAGTGGGTGGTCATAACATCGGCGCAGGTTCGTCACTTCGGGCCATATCCCGCACGCTGATGACCGAGCCCCTGTCCAAATTAGGACTGCGTTTCGCAGACATAGACAAGTTCGCCATCGAACTGCAGAATCCTGAGCTCACGGAGCCATCGGGCGGTGGAGACGTTACCGAGCGCAACTACCGTGTCATAGCGGGGCTAGCAGTTCAGAACCACGAGATTGAGCGCTCGGCCATATCCGAATTTTCTGCAAAGCACGGCATGCCGGGTTTTTCGTCTACTCAGGGCCACATTGCCTCGGCTATGCCATTCCTGGGTCACGCCGTGGATCGCATTGGCGCTGGCGAGATGCAGAGGGCCATGTTCGTGGCCAAGGGCAGCCTGTTCCTTGGCCGTATGACACAGATGTCAGATGGCTACTCGTTCATCCTGGAGCGCAACCCGGCCCGCTAGATGGCCAAACGTGCGATAATAGGGCCAGTCTTGGCAGGTAAATTTATGGTGAGACACGGAGGCCAGTTCAATGGATTTGAAGGGTAAGAAAGTCATAGTTCTGGGCGAGCGCGACGGCGTTCAGGGAGGCTCGATAGTTGCCTGCGTAAAGAGCGCAGGCGCTGAGGTGGTGATGGAGTTCACCGCCTGCTTCGTCTGAACATCTGCAGGAGCGCTTGACCTGGAGGGTCAAGAGATGATCAAGCGGACAGCCGAACGAGTTGGCACTGAAAACCTGGTCGTGGTACTGGGCACCCCCACCGCCGACAGCAGCAAGCTGTTTGCCATGACGGTTACCGAGGGCGATCCGACGTGGGCTGGCCCGTTGGCCGGTGCGGGACTGGGAGTCGCCGCCTATCACGTCATGGAAGACGAGATAAAGTCCCAGATTGACGAGACTATTTACGAGGACGAGGTCGGCTTGACCGAAATGACCTTGGAAAATCCCGATGAGATACTCACGGCGGTAAGAGGTGTTAGGGAGACCAACGGCGTGGCCTAGCGCTTTCTTATCACCAATATCAGTTTCTTTTGTAATGCTCCGGCTACGCCCTGATCGAAACCGGTTTAGGTCAAAGCAGATGGAAAGCCAGTAAAAGCGAGGTTCGAAGTGGATTATCAAGTCTGGTCTAATGGGGAGTACGTGGCACGTAGCCAAGCCACCGTCAGCATGATGGACCGTGGATTTCGGCTGGGCGACGTGGTCTTCGACACCTCGCGAACCTTTAACGGCAAGATTTTCCGGCTTCATGACCACCTGGACAGGCTTTACCGGTCGCTCCAGTACACTCGAATCGACCCTGGCTTGAGCATGGACGAAATGGCCCGCCTAACCCTGGACGTGGTTGAGCGCAACGAGTCCATGCGAGAAGCCGCCAACGACGACTATATGATCACTCAGATCGTGACGCGGGGCATCGGCACCATTCAGGAGCCTTCCAATCCCGGCATAGCCATCTGGATAGACCCTCTCAGCGCTCCCCGTTATGGGCCGCTTCAAAAGACGGGCGCCCACGTTGTAATCCCCAAGACACGCAGTTATTCGGCGGAGCAGATCGACCCCAAGGTCAAGCACTACAGCAGGCTTAACTTTGTTTTGGCGGAGCTGGAGGCCACGGACGTGGACCCGGACGCGCTGCCGCTCTTGCTGGATTCCAAGGGCAATATTAGCGAGGGCATTGGCTCCAACTTCTTCATGGTGAGCAACGGGGTGCTGAAGACGGCCAAGGACAACGACATACTGCAGGGCGTCTCACGCATGACCGTGTTCGAACTTGCCAAGCAGCTAGGCATCTCCGCCGTGGAAGAGGACCTGCAACCCTATGATGTCTACACTGCTGACGAGGCCTTCATGAGCAGCACGCCTTACTGCATTCTGCCTGTAGGTCGCGTGGACAATCGTAAGCTGGGCGAAGAGGTGCCGGGCCCTATCACGCAGCAGTTGCTTGCAGCGTGGAGCGAGCGGGTTGGACTGGACATCGTGGACCAGCTGAGCAGGTTGACTTAATAAATCATCGTATCGACGAAATAACGAAGATAAAATTGGCAATAGTGTCGACTGAATAAGTCCGGCGCTTTTGGTCGTTTTCTATCATTTGTTTAATAATTTGGTTAACTTAATAATCTGTGAACCTAATGCCAATTGTCTAATCGGATATTCCGTGTTACTATGACCGTGCTCCACTTCAGGACGCAGGGCTTTTGTCGCCTTTTTAAAGGCAGGAACAAGGCCATCAGGGGCGTCTGATGGGAGGCCAGATTGGTATGCGGCTTCTGGTAGAGATCAGAAACGTATGCCTGCCGTTGTGCTAGGGGATTACCATGGAATTAACCCTTCTGTTTTCGGGGATATCTGGTATGGTTAATTAGTAGGACGTTGTTTAGTCTCAACTAAGGAGTTGTATGGCAAAAAAAGAGGTGATTGAGGTTGAAGGAACAGTTTCGGAATCTCTTCCGAATGCTTCTTTCAGAGTTGAACTGGCCAATGGTCACCAGGTGCTTGCCTACGCTTCAGGCAAGATACGCCGCTTCTTCATCCGCGTCTTGCCGGGTGATAGAGTTCTTGTAGAACTCTCGCCATACGATCTGACTAGAGGCAGAATTACTTACCGGTTTAAGTAACCCCCGTATCAAATTGGCAGGTGATTTCATGCCTTTTTTTAGTCGGCGTGTCCCTGCAGTGTAACCAGTGTTGTCCAGGACAAATTTAGGGAGGCTGTGATTTATGGATAGGAAATCTGACGAAGACGCACCGGAAGAGTCTCTCTGGAAGCCATCTGATAGAACAGGCAATGCTTCTGAATCCCTCGAACGAATGGTAGTGTCCAACGGCATTGCTGTATCTGAGTCTGACGTTACCCAGTCCCAAACAGGCCTGGACGCTGAGTGGGAAAAGGATATGGAGACCGTCGAGATCGACGATCCTATTCGAATGTACCTCAGGGAAATTGGCCGAGTTAGCCTCCTGAAGAAATCTGACGAGCGAACTCTTGCCAGGCGCATCGAGGCCTGCAAGTACATCCAGAGCGTTGAGAAAGATCTGGCGGAAGCCGACGTTGAGCCAGCCCGAGCCTGGGTGACCATCGTAAATCTGGTCCAGCGCCTGGGAGATGGCACCACCCTACTTAACGCGCTATGCAGGTACCTTGGCATCGAAGGTGAGACTACTCTATCCGATGTGATGGGTGAGCCTGTACTAAGGGAAGCACTGGACGGTGAGCTACCAGAAGAGCTTCTGAACTTCATCTCTGAAATGCTCAACCAGGAGCCGGAGGACATCAAGGCCGAGCTACGAAAACTGGCTCTGAACAGCCGACTCCTTCCTAGGGAGATCAACGAGCTTGTAAATCCTGAGACCTTAGTCTCCAACCTGAGCATCGTTGCCAAGGATGAGGAGTTCAAGGAGTCTCTCAAGTCCTACGAGCTTATCTTCAATAGCCACATTGAAAGGCTCAAGGACGAGGGGACTAGGGCGCAGCGCCACCTGGCCGAAGCTAACCTTCGCCTGGTAGTCAGCGTTTGCAAGAAGTACGTTGGCCGAGGACTTTCGCTTCTCGACCTTATCCAGGAAGGCAATATCGGCCTCATGCGTGGCGTCGAGAAGTTCGATTATCGCAAAGGCTATAAGTTCAGCACATACGCCCACTGGTGGATTCGACAGGCGACTACCAGGGCCATCGCAGACCAATCCCGCACTATTCGACTCCCGGTGCACATGGTGGAGGTCATCAACAAGCTACTTCGCGTTAGTCGCCAGCTTGTTCAGGAGAATGGCCGCGAGCCCACCAGCGCCGAGATTGGTATAGCCATGGAGGTCACCGAGGAGCGGGTCAAAGAGATCCTCAAGCTCACTCAGTCACCCTTCTCTCTTGAGACGCCGATCGGCGAAGAGGAGTCCAGCCAGTTGGGCGACTTCATCGAAGACAAGGACGCGTTGGCCCCTGCTGATGCAGCCTCGTACCAGCTTCTTCGAGAGCAGGTTGACGACGTACTCTATACGCTCAGCGATCGTGAGGCCCGAGTTCTTCAGCTAAGGTTCGGCCTGCTTGACGGCAGGACACGCACTTTGGAAGAGGTAGGCCGCAACTTCGGCGTGACCCGTGAGCGCATCAGGCAGATCGAGGCCAAGGCCTTGAGGAGGCTCAGGCACCCTAGCCGATCGAAGAAGCTCCGAGACTTCTTGGACTAGTTCGTTCGGACGAATAATCGACTTGTATTTAAGCCCTATCGAAGCTGCGTTCTGCTTGTCTTCGATAGGGCTCTTTTGTGCCCAGCGCGCAGCTTTGCCATATATAGATATACGCCTGAGTGGCGAAGGCTAGGCCGAAACCATGGGTGGACTTTCCCTTATACAGATCCTGGTTGCCGTGCTGGCGACGCTAGCTGGCTCCACGGTGTTAGCCTCTCTTGGATTTGGCATTGGTATGGTTGCCACTCCGTTCCTGCTGCTGGTGCTGGACCCCCAAACCGCCGTCGTCATGCTAAACGCCGTTAGCGTTCCCATAACGGCCATGCTGGTCTGGCAGACACGCCACCACCTCAGATTCAGAGAGACCCTGCCCATAGCTCTTTTGGGACTAGCCGGTGCGCTATTAGGCGCGTATGTTCTGTCCACATCTGGTGAGCGAGTCCTTCGCCTGAGCATCGTTGTGCTCATCATGTTTCTTGCGGCGGCTACGGCCTTCAATCCGACCTCGCTGCAGAGCAAGATACCCTATCCCAAGGTTGTCGGAGGCATCATCGGCTTCGTAGTGGGCCTCATGTTAGGCTCACTGGCTATCGGTGGCCCCCTGCTGGTGCTATTCATATTGAGTCAGGGTTGGGGACGGCACAGCCTTCGTGCGTCGATGTCGCTCTACCTGTTCGTTATCATGACCTCATCCACCATTGGATACATTCCAACTGGTCTGTTTACCCTGGAACGACTGCTGCTGGTGCTGCTGGCTCTGCCGGTGGTCTTTATAGGGTTCTGGTTGGGCAATCGTATGGCCACCCGTATGAACGAAACACTATTTCGGCGAGTGGCCATCGGGGTAATAGTTGCTTCGAGCATTTCGGTGCTGGCGCGAGAAATCAGCACAATATAGATACGGAGTTAGGGCGGGAAATATGATTGGCATAGCAGCGCTGGTTCGGAGCAAATCCCATGCTGGCGAGGTTTGACATGGGTTTGAGGCCCTCCTATACTTTCGTCTAATTTCCCACTTGAGTTAGCGCCATGTTGGGAAAGCTAATTGATCCCAATCCACCAGATAGAAAGGGCGTGCGGCATGCCTGACAGGGTTGATATTGTGTTGATGGCCCATCTCATGAGGCGCGCCGGTTTTGGCGCAGCTCATGACGAGCTTGTGGCTCGCGCCGAAGTGGGCTACGAGGCGATTGTAGAAGAGCTGCTTCAGCCAGAAACGCAGGAGCCGGTGGACAGGCTCGACCTGCTGCGCTACCACCCCTGGTCATGGAAACCAGGCACCATTCAGGGCACGGGTCACGCAACGTGGCTGTTCGACATGGTGAACACCAGGGCGCCGCTGCAAGAGAAGATGACGGTTTTCTGGCATGGTATCTTCGCCACCGGCGTCTCCAAAGTCGACCACTGGGACGAGATCGTCGACATGGTGGACATGTTTAGACAGAAGGGCCTTGGCAGCTACAAAGACATGCTGCTGGCGGTGGCCCAGAGCCCGGCCATGCTCTACTGGTTGGACAACAACGAGAACCACGCCGATGCCCCTAACGAGAACTGGGGCAGAGAACTGCTGGAGCTTTTCAGCATGGGCGTGGGCAATTACACCGAAAAGGACGTTTACGAGTGCTCCAGGGCGTTCACTGGCTGGACGATTACTCCCAAGCTGCCCCGCTTTCCCATGGGGCGCTTCGACTGGGACTTCGAGTATCGTGAGGAAGACCACGATGATGAAGAGAAGCTGTTCCTCGGTAACAAGGGTAACTTCAACGGCCAGGACATCATCGACATCATTTGTAGGCAGCCGGCGACCGCCAAGTTCGTGGCGCGGCATCTTTACAACTTCTTTGTAGCTGATGAGGCGCAGGTCCCGGCCTGGCAGACCGTTCCTCCGCGGGACCCAGAGGCGATACAGACCTTGATGGACGCCTTTGTTGAGAACGACTACGACGTACGGGCCGTGCTACGGGTGCTGTTCAACTCAGATTTCTTCAAAGAGGCCCGCTTCTCTCGTATCAAGAGTCCGGTTGAGGTCGTGGTGAACACGCTGAGGTTCGTCGGCAATCACGAATTCCCTGCTCCCGGCATCGGTAATTTGGGGAGGCAGACTGGTTACATGGGCCAGGAAGTCCTCAACCCTCCCAGCGTCGAGGGATGGCACACAGGGCGAGAGTGGATCAACAGCGGCTCTCTCATGCGCCGCATCAACTTTGTCGCTGACCTGGTTGGCGACGTGACGCTGCCCGGTGTAAAGGCAATTCTGGATCGGCTGCGGGACGCTGGTGAGCTGACCACTGATGAGTTCGTGGACGTATGTCTGGAGCAGATGGGCCCGCTGGACCCTGATAGCCAGACCCGGCAAGAACTGATCGACCACGCGTCCCTAGATGGCAATCTATCATGGAACTCAGAGTCGCATGCTGAACTCTCGACCCTGAGAGTCAGTGAGATGCTTCAGCTAATAGCCTCGCTGAGAGATTTTCAATATGCCTAAGGGCTTTCCAGGCATAAGCAGAGCCTGAAATAGCCCCCTGCTTATTTCTTACCCCTACTGAAAATAATTCAAAAAAATCCGTGTGAAACGGGAGTTATATATGGTCACCGTTGATAAGAAAGACCCTGTCCTGGTCGTGCTGCAGCTATCCGGTGGTAACGACTACCTGAATACCGTCGTTCCCTACGGCAACGACCTCTACTACGACTACAGGCCCTCTGTTGGCATACCGCAAGACAAGGTGTTGCACATAGACAAAGAGTTTGGACTGCACCCTAGTTTAGGGCCTATTAGGGACCTCTACAAGCAAGGCAACGTGGCCATTATCCACGGAATAGGTTACGAGAACTCGCCGCGCTCCCACTTCCGGTCGATGGATATCTGGCACACCTGCGAGCCGGACGACGTCGGCACAGAGGGCTGGCTGGGACGTGTCATACGCGAGTTGGACCCCAAAAAGGAAAACGTCGTTACTGGAGTGAGCTTCGGCCCTAGCATGTTCAGGGCCATGTCCGTTCCCGGCGTGCCCATCGCTGTAGTGGAAAACCTGGAAGACTACGGCCTCTTACCGGGAATCAGCATGACGGAGCAGCGCCAACGTATTCTTGACCGATTTTCCCGCCTCTATGGTCAGGCCATTGGACATGGCCCTGTCATGGAATTCCTGGGCCAGACGGGACTGGATGCCTTGAAGGGTGCCGATGTCCTTAAGGTGGCTCCGCAACAATACTCCTCAACCATTGAATACGCTGACACCACTCTGGCCAAGAAGCTAAAAGGCATTGCTCAGGTGCACCTCGCGGGTCTTGGAAGCCGGGTGTTCTACTGCGACCACGGAAGCTACGATTCCCACGCTGGTCAGCCTAGCATGCTGTCTGCGCTGTTCGAGGACCTTTCTACGGCCATTCGAGACTTCTTCGATGACCTGAGGGAACACGACGCGGCCAACAATGTCGTCATGCTGATATTCTCGGAGTTCGGTCGTAGAACCCACGATAACGGCTCCGGTACAGACCATGGCGCGGCAGGCGTAGCCTTCTTGATCGGCGATCGTATCAATGGCGGCCAGTACAGTGTCATGCCGTCGTTAAAGTCGCAGGACCTACAACAGGGCGACCCTGTGCCCAATCTGGACTTCCGCAGCCTCTACACGTCGATATTAGAGGACTGGATGCTAATGGATGCCCATCCCATCGTTGACGGCTCGTTCGAGAAGTTGGACCTGATAGAGGCCTAGCCGATTGCACCGTCGCAGAATAGAGAGACCTCAGGTGGATAAATGCTTACGACCGTAGTGGCAGGACGAACCTTCGATTACAGCCATGCCGTTGGCGGCCTATACATGCCCATCCCGGTGGCGGTGGCCTGTGGCTCGGGCGACACCGTCTACGTGGTCAGCCGTCAGTACGAGCAGATTCTCGACGTGCCATGGAACGAGACTGCTACCTATGCTCAGGTAAACGTATTCAATATCACGGGTACAGCAAACGAGGAGGAGCACCTCGGGAAGATCAGCCGCTATGGCGACTCCGATGGCCAGCTGATCTGGCCCGCCGGGGTAGCTCTCGATGCAGACGACAACGTGTACGTCACGGACGAGTGGATGAACCGCGTCTCGGTCTTCACGGTAGATGGCAAATTCATAAAACATTGGGGCAGAGCCGGCGATGGCGACGGCGAATTCAATCGGCCTTCGGGCATCGCGATGGCCCCTAATGGCACGCTGCTCGTTGTTGATAGTCTCAGTCACAGAGTCCAGCGGATGACCACAGACGGCGACTTTGTTTCGGTGTTTGGCCGAAGAGGAAACGGCGAAGGCCAGTTCGACTCACCATGGGGTATCACATCGGACAAGGACGGCTTCATCTACGTGGCTGATCACAAGAACCATCGTGTTCAAAAGTTTACGGCAGATGGCGAATACGTCATGTCGTTCGGCAGCCTGGGCGACGGCAAGGGCCAGCTGACCCGCCCTAGCGACGTTGCTGTCGACCCGGACGGCGACGTGTACGTATGCGATTGGGCCAATGACCGAGTCCAGGTATTTGCGCCCGACGGACGCTATCTCACTAGCCTGGTAGGCGACGCCCAGGAGCTGGCCAGGTGGCATCGAGAGCAGGTGGTCGCCAACGCCGACGTACAAAAGGCACGCCGTCGCGTGTACACAATGGAGCCGGAGTGGCGGTTCTCCATGCCCACGGGACTGACCTTCGACGTAGCCAAATCACGTCTGATCGTCACCGATACGCAACGGGGCCGAGTCCAGATCTATAACAAGCTTCACGACTACATGGAGCCACAGTTCAATCTGTAACAGGTATTGATTGATACGAACAAAGAGGCCAGACCAACTTATGTTGGTCTGGCCTCTTGCTTTGCCATTTAATCTGCTTGGCGGGTTGTCCCGGGTTACGTCTTAGCTTTCGTTAGCTAGGGCTGCTTTGACACCGGCTGCGGCGTCAGTAGTTACCCAGTCCTCCCAAGCATCATTGTTGTTCAGGAACCAGATAGCAGCCTCAGAAGGCTCGCTGCCTGGGTTGGCATCCATCCACTGGAAAATGCCTTTGTAGATGTCGATGGTGAACTCCCACTTCTGGAGCATTGCAATGACATCTGGGGCTCGAGGCAGGAGACTCTGGTTCACTGCTACAAGCACTAGAGACTCGGCGAAGGCACAGCCCTGGTCTGAGTCCCAGCATTCCTTGGTATATGCAGGCTCTTCCAGGCGTACAAGGTCCAGCTTCAAGGCCGGGTCGCCGGTGCCCCACATGTAGCCAAGCCAAGGCTCTTGCTTGTCATAAGCTGCATAGAGCTCGGCAAACATGGCTTCCTGTGAGCCAGGATTGATAACGTGCAAGGAGTCGGTCAGGCCATATGTCTCTATCTGTGTTGTGTTCACGGCTTCACAAGACCAACCGATAACGCAGGCTATGTGCCGAGCTTTGCCTCGGCTGTCATCGGAGGAAAATAGCTCTTGGTATTCTGGCTTAGCGAGGTCTTGAGGAGTTTTTAGGTCCGGGTACTCGTCAGCAAGGTACTGGGGAATAACGAAAGTACTCTGCCAGTCCCCTACTAGGCTTGTGCCCACGGAGACGACTTCACCCAGCTCCACTGCTTTCTCCCAGCCGATGGACTGGTTTGGCAGCCAGATCTCCAGTGCGACGTCGATGTCGCCCTTCTGCAGACCCTGGAAGTTAGGCAGTGTGCCTCCGAATATGGTGTCCGTAGGGTAACCATATCCGTTTTCGACTATGTACTGAGCGATGCGATTTTGCACCTGGGCGCTGGTCCAACTGAGGTCGGAGAAGACGATGGTCTCTTTGGTAGGCTGTCCGGCCGCCAGTGCCTCGTCCAGAATTGTCTGAATCTCATCAGCCGTTAGTGAGTTCGAAGCAAACTGCGCGACTGCTGCAGATACGGCAGCCTCAACGTCCCCTACGGTTATGGCGCCAGCCTGCGCTTCCATGACCGCCTGGTCAATGGCCGATTGCACATCAGCGGCTGTCACAGCGCCGGAAGTGGCGGCGTCAATTGCAGACTTAATGTCTGCGGCTGACACGCTGTCGGACGCAGCTGAGTCGATCATTGCCTGGATCTCCGCAGCCGTTATCTGCTGCTGCGGGGCGGGCTGTGCCTGGGCAACAGCATCGCCAACAATCTTACTTAGCTTAGACTCATCGATGGCTGGTGATGACGAACAGGCCATCGCCGCCAGGGCTAATATTGTGAGAAGTGCTCCCAATATTGTGTACTTTTTGGTCGATTTGCGATCTAACATAGTTCCTCCTTCTTATTTCATTTTCCCTGTTAATTATGTCGAATTGTATCCTGGTTTACTATGGTTTCCGTCCTAACCTTTCTTGAACGGGCGGATGATCACCTGGGGCCGCCTATTGGGACTTCTCTCGCGTCATGTGCTAAGGACCAATCAGTGCACGCTGTCGTTCGCGAGCCACGGACTGTGTGATGCGGTCGATGATGATGGCGATAATAACAATGGATAGACCTGCTATGGCGCTATTGCCTGCTTCCCCCCTGCCAAGGGCTCGCAACACGGCCTCGCCTAGCCCGCCTGCTCCCACCAGAGATGCGACCACCACCATGGCCAATGCCATCATTGTCGTCTGGTTTATGCCAGCCATAATGGTAGGCAGGGCCATGGGAATCTGTACCTTGGTCAGCATTTGTAATGGCGTTGTGCCAAAGGAACGGGCGGCTTCCACAGCTTCTGGCGAGACCTGCCTAATGCCAAGGTTCGTAAGCCGAATGACCGGCGCAACGGCATATATGACAGTAGCCATAACCGCCGGTACGTTGCCCAGGCCGAAGAATAGGATGCCCGGCACAAGATACACGAAGCTGGGCATGGTCTGCATGCCGTCCAGAATGGGTCTGAGGATGGAGTCTGCAAGAGCGCTGCGGGCCGCTATGATGCCCAGGGGGACGCCTATTAACAAGGATATGCCTACAGCCACTATGATCAGGGACAACGTCTCCATTGAGCCACCCCAAAGGGTGCTGGTGCCGCCTGGCAGCCGTCCCATAATGCCAATCAGCACCAGTCCTACCAGTGCAAATATACCCAGGGCTCTGCCTGCCACTTTCCAGGCCAGAAGAGACACTGCCATGATAAGCACAGGCCACGGAAGCCACAGCAGGAAGTCCTCAATGGCAACAAGCACCTTGGTGATCACGAATTTTATTCCGTCGAAGAACCAGTCTCCCTCCCTCGTTAGCCAGAGAATCCATTCGTCTACTCTGGCTCCGATTGGCTTGCCTATTTCCATTGGGAAGGCCATGCCGGGTCCCCAAATCGCCAGGCAGATCGCAAAAGTGACGATTAAGGCCAGGGCCGCGGCGGCATAGGCGATCAGGTTGCCGTAGTTGCTCGCGAGGCTGTAAAGGCCCCCATTTGCCATCTCGTCGGTTGTGGATTGCTTTGAGGCGGATACACCGCTAGGTGATGCCATAATTGCTGCTCCTATTCCTCGCCGTCTTTTCCGCCCTTGTTAGTTCCGCTGTCCACCATGCCGACAAGCAGATCCTTGCGGCCAATCTGACCAAGGAGGCGGCCCTCATTGTCAACGACTGCCAATGGGTGGTCAGCCTCTGCGGAAACAGGTATGCAGTCCTCCAAGGTGGCTTCAGCACTAACCATGTGTGCATTGTCGAAGACTGCGTTTGCCAGGTCCGGGACATCGCTTTGTGCCAATAAGTCTGCAATAGGTTCCGTGACAAGGCCCTTGAGAGTGTTGTCGTCACTTATCACGTATGCGACCTTCGAATCCAGCGATTTCAGGGTGACTACGACCTCCTGAGGGGATTGCGACTCTCGAACAACGCTTGCTGGTTGCCGCATAATGGTCTCCGCTCGTATTACCTTGGCCTTGGAAACGTCGCCTACGAATTCTGCCACGTAGTCGTTGGCAGGCAAGGTGACGATCGAGTCTGGCGTGCCCTCTTGGATTATCTCGCCATCGCGCATAATTACGATTCGGTCGCCTAACTTCAGCGCCTCGTCCAGGTCGTGAGTGATGAATATGATCGTCTTGTGCATGCTCTTTTGGAGGTTAATCAGCTCATCCTGCATCTCTCTGCGGATCAGCGGGTCCAGACCGCTAAAGGGCTCGTCCATCAACAGCACCTCAGGGTCAACAGCCAGCGCCCTGGCCAAGCCGACCCTCTGTTGCATGCCTCCGCTCATCTCCCGCGGGTAGTACTCTTCCCAACCCGTCAGGCCAACGGTATTGATCGCCTTTTTGGCTTTCCTGTGTCGGGTTTCCTTGTCGATGCCTTGAACCTCCAGCCCGTATGCAACGTTGTCCAGAACCCGGCGATGAGGCAGGAGCCCAAAGTGTTGGAACACCATGGCCACCGTGTGGCGTCGGAATTCCACTAACTGGTCTGAGGAGAATTCGACTATGTTCTCGCCGCCAAAGTAAATATCGCCTAGACTATTTTCTATGAGGCGGGTGAGGCACCGTACTAGAGTAGACTTCCCGCTGCCTGATAGGCCCATGACGACAAAGATCTGTCCTGGATCTACGTTGAAGGAGACATCTCGAAGTGCGACAACGACGCCAAGCTCTTCCTGTAATTCGGACCGAGACTTGTTCTGGTGTTCCTCGGTGAACACTCGTTCAGGCTGAGGGCCGAATATTTTCCATAGATTTTTGACTTCTATCTGATGTTTGTTGGTAGTTCCATTCATGTAATGGGTTCTCCAGTGGTTACGCAATAGTGCGACCGCAGTGGCAAACTCTGATGGGCGTTCGGCGACCGATTCTGCTGCGGGTGAAGTTGGTACTTGGGGACGACATTAAGTTGAAACAGACAAGCGTAAGGTAGGGGGTATCAAAGCGGTGAAGGGTTCAACTGATTCGCGTCGAGATTGCAGAAAAAGGGTACAGGAATACCCAAAATATGAGGTTGTGTGTGGTGGCCTACGGGTCGTGTGCAGTAATCGATATGTCGATGTTGCGTATTCTGCTCGCAGAAGCCATAGACTTCTTTTCTCCTATCACTCCTGCACTTCCTTCCTGCGGTTTTCGCTTAGGATGCCCTTATAGACGCTTGATCGATATCTACAAAGGTACGTAATGCAGCAGATCCTGGTGCCGACTTATACATTGCAGCACAGACACCTTCTACCATGATATAACAACAACTGTCAAATGAAATACCGAACTATTGCGTAAAAAAACCACGGAGGAGAGGCAGTGACCTACGAATTCATTCAACTTAATAAGGGATATGGCGTAGCAACCCTTATATTAAACCGCCCTGATAAGCTGAACGCCCTCAGTGCCGAGCTATTGGGGGAATTTAGCGATGCTTTGGACGACATTCAAAACGATCACGACATAAACGTGCTGGTGTTGACGGGTGCTGGCAGGGCATTCTCAGCTGGGTTTGATATCACTCCAGGCCAGTCCCACGAGAATGTGGAGCCAACTGCCAACTGGGATGCTTATCACCTGGCGCCAAGGATACTGATGAAGCTTTGGAACCTGCGGCAACCGACCATATGTGCGGTGAACGGCCACGCGCTGGCTGCGGGCAACGTCCTGGCGATGACGGCAGACATAGTCATAGCGTCGGAAAACGCCGTCTTTGGCGAGCCCGAAATTCGGTTCGTAGCCCACTCGCCAGCCATATTGTTGCCCTACATGATGCCTTTTCGACATCTCAACTGGCTGTACCTAACTGGTGATACGGTGGACGCGAAAACCGCTGAGAAGTGGAACATGGTGAACAAGGTAGTGCCTGCTGCTGAGCTCATGGACGTCGTCATGAAGGCGGCTAGGCGCATTGCCAGTGTGCCGCCCTACGCGGCCCAAATGATGAAACGCAGTATCAAGTGCGCATACGAGAACATGGGCTTTACGGACTCGTTTGAGAGCCACCTGATGATTCGTATGGTTGAGGGCTTGGCAGATGACGTGCCGGAAAAGGAGGCGCTGAAAGCCATCCGAGAGGAGCAGGGTATGCGCGCCTTTCTCGACGCTCGCGACGCCGCGTTCCAAGAGGACTCTCCGCTATCGAAGTAAAGTTTTGACGTAACGCGACTTCGGTCTAAAGCAGGACTTAACTCCAAGACCTCAGCATGAACGTTGTCGAGCCGTCCGGGACAATAGGGCCTGCCAAAAATCGCGGTTCGCTGAAATATTGATTGCTATGGGCTGAGTGGCGAACCGCTACTCTGCAGGCGCGTTGCCTTCTGTCAGGGACGGGTCCCCTTGCTGCTGCTCCTCTTCGTCAGCTGTGATCTGCACGTGCAGATCTTCTAACTGCAAGGGCTCCACGTAGTTCGGAGCCTCGAAGAGAGGATCGAATCCGCTCTGCGTCTTTGGGAAAGCGATAACATCCCGAATATTGTCCTTGTCCATCAATACCATGAGCAGCCGGTCAATGCCGGGAGCAATGCCGCCATGGGGTGGCGTGCCGTACTCGAAGGCGGTGAGCAGCTGATCGAACCGCTCCGCAACCTGTTCCTTGCTGTAGCCCAACACCTGGAAGACTCGTTCCTGTAAGTCACGGGTGTGGATTCGAATGCTTCCGCTGGCCACCTCTGAACCGTTGGCTACCAGGTCGTATAGCTTGCCCAGGACCCTACCAGGGTCGCTTCCTAGGTACTGCTCGTGGCCGTCTTTAGGCATGGAGAAGGCGTGGTGCATGGCGTCCCATGTGCCGTCGTCCTCGTTGTATTCAAATAGGGGGAAGTCCGTGATAAAGGCTAAGGCCACCTGATTGGGGTCCGCCAACTCCAGTCGTTTACCCATCTCATGCCGCAGAAGGCCAAGGGCGTTGTTAGTGCTTTTGGCAGGCCCAGCCACTATCAAGATCATGTCGCCTGGCTCCGCGTCCAGCCTGCTCGCGATCTCCTTTACCTGCTCCACAGTGAGGAAGCGAGACGCGCCGGACCTGATCTGCTCATGAGTGAGATCGTCCAGGTCCCCGTCGCCCATCAGCGATATGGTCACGAGTCCCTGCGCCCCTCTGGCCTTAACGAAATCGATGAGCGCGTCGGTCTGCCTGCGGGGGTACGAAGCGCAGCCTGGTGCGTTGAAGCCCTTCACTATGCCACCATTTTCGACAGCAGAGGTGAATACGCGGAACTCGGTTTTGGCGGCAATATCGGAGAGGTCTGCCATATCGAGGTCGAATCGCATGTCAGGCTTGTCCGTGCCGTATAGTGCTATCGATTCAGCGTAAGTCAGCCTGGGAAACGGCTTGATTATCCACTTATCTGGGAACAACGTCTCAATTAGCTTGGTGTACAGTTCCTCGGTGAGATTGAGTACATCGTCCTCTTCCACAAAGCTCATCTCTAGGTCGAGCTGGGTAAACTCAGGCTGCCTGTCCGCGCGCGGGTCCTCGTCCCTGAAGCATTTGGCGATCTGGTAGTAGCGCTCCACGCCCGCCGCCATAAGCAACTGCTTTAGCTGCTGTGGCGACTGGGGTAGCGCATAGAAACGACCTGGGTATAGCCTGCTGGGCACGAGGTAGTCGCGAGCGCCTTCCGGTGTGCTTTTTATAAGTATAGGAGTCTCAATTTCGAGAAAGCCCCGTTCGTCCAGGTAGTCACGGGTGAACTTAACTAACTTGTGGCGCATGATCAGCATGTCTCGCATGGCTGGCCTGCGCAGGTCCATGTAGCGATACTTCAGGCGAATGAACTCGTCTACATCGCTCTCCTCGTTGATATAGAAGGGAGGAGTCTTGGACTCATTTAGGACCGTCAACTGGGAGATGACGACTTCCACATCGCCAGTGGCTAGATTAGGGTTCTCGCTGCCTTCTGGTCGCTTGGTCACCTCACCTATAACCTGGATGACCCATTCGTTCCTTAGCTGCTCGGCCGCGTTATGCGCTTCTGCAGCCTGTTCCGGATTGAAAACGACCTGGACCAGGCCTTCGCGGTCACGGAGGTCGATGAATATCAGGTTGCCGTGGTCCCTGCGGCGATTCACCCAGCCGGCCAGTGTCACTGTCTTACCTATGTGTTCGGTACGTACGTCGCCGCAGCTGATCGTCTTAAGCAAGTTTGCTCCCCTTAGGTGATGCCTTTGAAATGGTTGACCGAGGCGGCCAAGGCCCGTTCATTGGTTTCACGCCTTTTGGGCGAGTCTAATGGATGAGCGGCAAGACCACTGTTCGGCTAAAGTTGTAGCAAGATTATACAGGTTTCGAGCCGACAGAGACGAAAAATAGCGTCCCCAACATATGATGGGACGCCATTAATTAAAAGTCGCTGGTGAGTCAGAGGAGGTGCGCTACGCGCCGGAGCCGAATCCGCGTTTCTTCACACTCAAATTGACAAATGTTTCTGTTCTACGGACACCCGCGATGGATCCTACCTTGGTGCGCAGAAAAATGCCCAGGTCTTCAGAGGTTGGTAGTGCGACCCATGCGAAAATATCGTAGGCACCGGTTGTTACAGCGGCCCAGCTAACCTCGTCGAGCTTGGAGATTTCCTCCGCGGCCACGTCGATCTTGTCCGGGTCTACCATCACGCCGACAAGAGCCTCTGATCTGTAGCCTAGTTTGCCGGGATCCAGCATCGCAATGACGTGGATGTACTCTTCGTCTACCAGGCGCTTCAGCCTTCTTCTGACTGTTCCTTCAGTGACCCCTACTTGTCTGGCAATGCCCGCATTTGATGCTCTCCCGTCTTCCTGGAGCATCGAAATTATGTTTGAGTCCAAATCATCCATATTTGAAAATTCCCAGGCGATTCAAGCTATTGACTCGAATCATACTAATTATGTGCGAAAATTGTCAATGACTTCTCACTAACGTGGGTAAATGCCTTACGGTATTCGTAAATTAAACAGTGAGGCTAGAGGGCTGGATTCATGAATTAATATTACATCCTGCCAATTAATTAATCTAAGACCGTCAATCGATGTTCAGACATATCGAATACTAACATTCAAGCCTTAGTATATTGTCAATTAGTTGCATATACAACATAGAAGAAACTTTGAGAGCGTGGTATTTTTAGGAATTCGTGGAGGGCAATTCAATCATGGTTATGGGGCAGGAGAGAACTCTAAGCGCATGCTTTTTTGCACGCATTCCTCTAAAACCGACGAAGCGAGAGCCAGAACGCGCCAGCTATGCTGAGCATTACGTAGGGATGCATTCCGTAGGTGGACTGAAGCGTATAAGTAGTGATGAAGATAGCCACAAGAACCGAACAGGAACTAACGATTTTGAGAATGCGTCCCTTCTTCCGATTAACGGCTAACGAAATCACCTCTCCGATAGCAAGCCCAATTCCGACGATGGCGGCGACCTGAGGATATGGATATAGCCGATACACGAACTCTGTAAGGGTCCACATTGTCAAAAAATAGAATGCGCCGCCCAGAACAGCCGCTGACACAACGCCTGCAGCAATTCCTCGGATCCTATAAGTCGCGGTTACGTTATAGGTGGGTATAGGCGTGGACCTGGCACAGGTAGGGCAGCGAGCCCCGACTGGAGTCTGCACCATGCAATCGCTGCAGATGTATTCCTCACAGCGGTTGCACCTGAGATTGGTCTCTTTCTTAGGGTTCCTGGGGCAGTAATTTACTTGAGTCATAGTTTATCAACTAGTTCTTGAACGTAGTATCTGGCATGCGGTTAGTCCATTCATCCTTCGTTGCCGTATCTCTGTCCCATAGGATGCGATAGAGGCATACATGGAATCGCCCTATGCCGGGATCCGGTGGTTCCCCGTTAGCCATGAGCCTCTTGGCCAGTAACAGAGCTCCTATGGCCAGCGTCATCGCTATGATTTCCGCTGGACGATGGAACAGGAAGGCCATCACCGGTAGTGCCAGCAGCGAAACGAATGTCCAGAAACCCGAGTCTCTGAATAGCAACCTGCCTACTATGCCGACCACAACTCCCACTATAAGGTACTCCGGCCATAGCCCGAAGACTACAAGCAGACCTAAGGCTGTGGCAACCCCCCTGCCTCCTGTCAGCTTGAGGTAGGGCGACCAGTTGTGGCCTGCTATGGCTGCCATACCGATCGCTACCTGAATGGCCAGGCTCTGGTCCAACCATCTGGCCAGCAACACAGGCAGGATGCCCTTGCCAACGCAGTCGAATGTGCCGATGAGAATTCCCGTTACCTTGCCAATTTGGGACAGGGCGTTGGATGCGCCCACGTTGCCGGAGCCATAGTCGCGGATGTCGATGCCGAGCTTGTATCGCGCGACAAGGTAGGACGTGGGAATGCCTCCCCACAGGTATGCTGCCAAGATGAAGCCGATGCCGGTCAATGACATGTGTCTGCCAAACCTGAACGTTTCCTGGGCGTAGGGTAGCTAAAGGGCATTTCAAATGGAAGCATACTGTGTAGCCGCCGATTCATCTCGATTTTAGCTCATCGACCCTGGCAGGCGGACACACCTACATGCTCGCTTTGACTGCTCTTAGCGCCTCTACTGTAGAGAGCGGAGGACCTGCCATGCCAGGCTCTGGCTCATCGGGGTTGCCCGACGCGTGGTAGTCGCTGCCGCCGCAAGGAATAAGGTCGAATTTTTCAGAGAGTGCCTTCAGGTAGCTGACCTGCTCAGGTGTGTAGTCGCCGTAGTACACCTCCATTCCAACTAGACCAGCTTTCTTTAGGTCAGCGAGAATCTCTGTTATGGATTCCACTTCGTTACGGTCTGACTTGGAGGCAGAGTACGTAGGATGAGCCATTACGGGCACCACGCCGTGATCTAGCAGCAGCTTGATGGCGTCCTCGGGAGTGAGCTTCATGCGCTCGACATACGCTGGCCCCTCACGCCCAATGTACTTATCGAAGGCGTCCTTGGGGTATTCGACGTAGCCAGCTTCAACCAGAGCCGAAGCTATATGGGGACGACCAATCGAGGCCTCGCCAGCTATCTCTTTCACCCTTTCCCAAGTGATGTCTATATTCATCTCTCTTAGCTTCTTTACCATGCCCTCTCCGCGTCCCTCACGGCTCTCACGGAAGGTTTGCAGCACCTTTTGGAGGTCTACGTCATTATGGTCCACAAAGTAGCCTAGAACGTGAATCTCGCCGCCAGGGACATCAGTACTGAGCTCAATGCCTGGAATGATGGTTAAGTCAGGGAAGGATTTAGCAACTTCAAAGGCCTCGGGCAGGCCGTTGGTTGTGTCGTGATCGCTAATTGAGATCACTTTCAGACCCCGCTCAACACATAAACGTATGATCTCCGTCGGCGTCATGGTGCCGTCCGAGAAGGTTGTATGCAGATGTAGGTCGGCTTGAATTTCTGGCATAGGTTTTAGTTAAACTCCCTGTCGACTCGCGATATGTTTGTGGCCTGACCTGTGGATTCGTCAATCTCGATCAGGACGCTGTTAAATCTGATGGGCCCTTTTGTGACTATACGGAGGCGTTGCGGGGTCTGGTGAAGGAACCTGGTAAGCACATCTTCAGGCTCCGCCCCTATGATCGAGTGCAGAGGTCCCACCATTCCAAGGTCGCTGACGAATGCCGTTCCTTTGGGCAATATCTTGGTATCGGCAGTGGGCACGTGGGTGTGAGTTCCCACCAGCGCACTAACTCGTCCGTCCAGGTACCAGCCCATGGCTTCTTTTTCGGAGGTGGCTTCGGCATGCAGGTCCACAATGACCGTCTTGTGCTGGCCGGACATCTCTTCAAGCAAGGCGTCCATGGCCCTAAATGGGCAGTCGAAGTTCCCCACGAATACCCTTCCGATCAGATTAACGATCAGTACGTCCCCGAACTTGATGTATCCCCTGCCTGGTGTGTTCGGCGGGTAGTTGAGCGGACGGGCGATCTTTAGGTCCGAATCCAGGTGGGGAATGATTTCCTTCTGGTCCCAGATATGGTTACCGGACGTGATGCCGTCCACACCGCTGGCGAACAACTCCTCGGCGGTTCGCAGGTTGAGGCCGAAGCCCCCGGCGGCATTCTCACCGTTGGCGACAACCAGGTCCAGGCCTAGCTCGTCCAGCAGATCGGGAAGGATGGTCTTGACCGCTTTACGTCCCAGGCGACCAACGACGTCGCCAATCATTAGTATCCGCACGGGCTTGTCCTATTCATCTTCTTGAACTGGAAAGGCTGGGTCCAGCACACAGAAAGGCCGCCGAAACATGCGGTGCAGTTCTCGACGGCCTTTTTAATTTCACTAAAACTAACGGGCGTACTCGACAGACCTGCTCTCTCGAATAACCGTTACCTTGATCTGCCCCGGATATACCAGGGTTTCCTCGATCTTCTTGACCACGTCTCGAGCCATCTTGGAAGCTGTGGCGTCGTCCACGGCCTGTGGCTGTACCATTATGCGTACCTCGCGCCCCGCCTGAATGGCAAAGCACTTCTCCACGCCGTCGAACGCGCGTCCGACCTCTTCCAGTGCCTCCAGCCGTTTGATGTAGTTCTCCACGGTGTCTTTGCGGGAACCCGGCCTTGCGGCGCTAATGGCGTCTGCGGCTGCCACAACAAAAGCCTCTGTGCTGCTCATGAAGTCGTTGTGGTGCTCACCAATGCAGGTCACTACCGCCTTGGCAACGCTGTGTCGTTGGGCTATGTCTGCGCCGATCTCGGCATGGGGCCCTTCGACTTCGTGGGTTAGCGCCTTGCCCAGGTCGTGCAACAAGCCACCGGCCTTGGCTATTTTAACGTTGGCGCCAATTTCGGAGGCGATCATGCCTGCGAGGTGGGCTACCTCTATGCTGTGTTGCAGCACGTTTTCGCCGTAGCTGTACCGGTACTTGAGGCGTCCAAGCAATCGGACGATATCCGGATTAAGGCCTCGGACACCAACGTCGAACACGGCAGTCTCGCCGCTCTTCCACACGCTGTCCTCAACCTCTTTCTCGGCCTTGGCCACCATCTCTTCGATTCGTGCAGGATGGATTCTTCCATCTGCTACCAGTGTGCTTACGGCTAGCCTTGCTACTTCCCTACGAATGGGGTCGAAGCAAGATAGCGTTACCGCTTCGGGTGTGTCGTCTATGATCAGGTCTACACCCGTATACTTCTCTATTGCTCTTATGTTCCGTCCTTCACGGCCAATGAGACGACCTTTCATGTCGTCATTAGGAAGGGGCACCGATGTGATGGTCACATCGGATACGACATCTGCAGCTAGTCGGTGAATTGCCAGGGCTAGGATACTTCGGGCCTTATCATTTGCCTCCGCCTTGGCCTGTTCTTCGATATCACGGTATTGGACAGCAAGATCATGCTTGATGTCTTCCTCCGCTTTTCGCATGATGAGATCTTGGGCTTCGGATATGGGGAGATTAGCAACCTCCTCCAACTGTTTCAGCCCTTGCTGGCGAAGCTCTTCCAGCGATTCTTCTATCTCTTCAGCTTCCTTTTCTTTGGTGCCAAGAGTTCGTTCGCGGCGGTCCAGATTAGTGGCACGTCGCTCCACGTTCTCTTCTCTAGTAGAGACGCGAGTTTCCGTTCGCTGGAGATCTGAGCGTCTATCCCGAAGTTCTGATTCTGCCTCGCTACGTACTTTAATGGCATCTTCTTTGGCTTCGATTACGATGGCGCGCCTCTGTTCGCTGGCGTCATCGATGACCTGCTCTGCTTCCGACTTTGCTGCTGCATAGCGCTTGTTGCTGGCAATTTTGTTGCCGACAACTGCGCCGATGGCCCCTAAAACTAGGCCGATCAGGACGGCGAGTATCGCTATTACAAATTCCACGACTCTCACCTTCCTAGTTAATATTTCGTACCCTAGATATTCTAGGACGTCCGATTCTCCCATGGTATCGGCGGGGCCAAACAGTGTCAAGGTAGGCATCTACAACGAACACCCTAGTTTAGTCAAGCACCCCGCCTACAATATTTTGTACTCTTGTGACATCAAGTCGAAGAATTGCCTATCTCGCTTGACGGATAACGCCGTCATCGATACATTTGCCTTCGTGTTCCGTAGAGTTTGCACGAAACAATACTTGGATTCTATTTGAAGAAGCGAAGAGAGGGTCACCTATGACGAACAGATTGAAGGAGAAGCTGAAGGCCGGAGAGCCCGCGTTCGGTGTGTCGGTTATGTTCCCATCGCCTCAGATTGTGGAAATGGTGGGCAAGCTGGGTTTTGACTGGGTTATGATCGACTGCGAGCATGGATCTGTCTCGCCTGAGAGCATAGAGACCATGGCAATGGCTGCGGAACTGACCGGTATTACGCCTATAGCAAGGCCTTGGACTAACTCGGCCGAAGCCATCTTGAGAGTGATGGACCGTGGAGCAATGGGGGTGCAGGTGCCCCACGTTAACACGGCGGATGATGCAAAGAGAGCTGTGGAGGCTGTCAAATACTATCCCCTGGGCGAGCGGGGTCTGGCTGCAGGCAGCAGGCCTGCCAACTACGGCTTCGGTCTGCCTATGTCGGAGTACGTTGTACAGGCAAACGCCGACACGCTGGTGTGCGTACAACTGGAGGAGCAAGAGGCCTTGCGCAACATAGACGAGATCTTGAAAGTGGAAGGCGTAGATGTATTCTTCGTCGGGCCATCAGACCTATCTCAGTCCATGGGCTATCCTGGCAAGTCCGGTGAGCCGGTGGTGAAGCAGGCGATGGACGACGCATTCGCCAAGATCGTCGCGGCGGGTAAGGCTCCTGGGTCAGCCGGCAATGCGCAGGCCACTAACGGCTACCTTGGTCAAGGCGTTCAGTACTTGTACACTCATCTGACCACGTTACTGGGAAGTGCCAGCGCGGACTTCCTTGGTACGGTAAAGAGGTAACAGTTGCCTGGGCCGGGGTATAATATCCTGGCGTTAAATTCCAGATGAATATCGGTTGCTCCCTGCCCTGGCCGCAGTTCAACTAATCGAACTCCCCTAAGGCATCTGATCAACAAGAGGAAAGTAGGAATAAAAGATGTCTGTCGGAGACGGAGATACCGTAAGCGTGCACTACGTCGGCACTCTTGACGATGGCACGCCGTTCGATTCATCGCGAGAGCGGGAAGAGCCTCTGGAGTTCAGCATCGGGCAAGGCGAGATGATTCCAGGCTTCGAGAAGGCCGTAGTGGGCATGGGTGTCGGTGACATCAAGACTGTGACCATTCCCGCTGATGAGGCATACGGACCCAAGGATAGTGAGGCCGTAATGCTGGTGGAGCGGAGCAATCTGCCTCAGGATGTGGAGCTTGAAGTTGGTCTGCGCCTTCATGGGCAGCGCGCCGACGGTAGCTCAGCGGTCTTCACCATAGTCGAGGTGGCTTCATCTACGGTGACTTTGGATGGCAATCATCCTCTGGCCGGTCGAGACCTTACCTTTGAGATCGAACTGGTAGAGGTCATCGAATCCTAGTCAGTCGTTGGAAGGTTCAAGCTCGCTTTGGGTAGATGAGACGCTCGATTCGGCCCTATTGGCGATCTGATTGGCAACCAGGCGACGTTTTCTGCGCCAGCGAACAATCTTCCAAACTGATGGCTCTAAAGTTGCCCAAAGGAGTTTTGGGCCGATATCCAAGTCTGGAGGGGCAATTCGCTCCAGCCATTCCACTCTGAATTTCCTGTAGGCCCTGTAAGAGATGAAATAGGCCAACGGGCGCACAGGGTTGAGAAGGTGGTCGCTGGTAACATGGCCTACGTAACCCAGCGCGGCAGCTACGTAGATAGGGCTATGCCAGACCAGCAGCGATGCCAGTAGCACCGCCACTAGCTCCCATGAGTGGAACAGCACAATCATGTGCTGTTTATAGCCGTGGTATATCCAGTCGGCCCAGTCCAGCACATGGTCGCCGTCTATCATGACTCCAGTGACTAGAGCGGCAGGCACTGCCAAAGGGACCCCAGTCGTCTTCCATACGACAACGCAAATGGCGGTTGATAGGGCTGTATGACCGATTGGTCCCACATAACAAGTACCTCGAAAAGCCAATTAGGAATGCAGGGCTAACCCCTCTTAAATATACCCTTTTTGCTTCTCTGCTACGCGCAAAGTCGAATGCTACTGTGGGATATGACCAGGTAGGTTCAGATTATCCAAGATTTTTGATATGGAGTAACTGCGATTCAGGGCGTAGAAATGTACTCCCTGGACCCCTTGCTTCCATAAGTCCTGGACCTGCTCTGTGGCGTACTCGATCCCTGCCTCGCGCATGCCGTTGTCATCTTCGGAGTACTTCTGAAGGATCGCTTCAAGCTTTGGCGGTATATTGACACCGCAAAGCTGGGTAAAGCGCCGGATCTGTGCTGTGCTTAGCACCGGTAATACACCCGCGATGATTGGTACGTCTATGCCAACCGCCCTGGCACGTTTGACGAAGTCGTGGAAGTCATCGTTTTCGTAGAACATTTGGGTAATGAGGAATTTCGCTCCGGCCGCAACCTTCCACTTGGTGTGCTCCATGTCCGTCACGAGGTTTGGCGACGATACGTGTCCCTCGGGGTAACAGGCGCCTGCAAGGCAGAAGTTGAACTCAGCGCTGATGTGTTTCATCAGGTCCGTGGCGTGAGCGAAGCCTCCCTCTTCTGCCACGAAGTCGGATTCGCCAGCGGGAGCATCGCCTCTGAGCGCAATCAGGTTCTCTATGCCCGCGTCCTGTAGTCGACCCAGAACTCCGTCCAGTTGTTCCTGGCTCTGTCCAGCGCAGGTGATATGGGCCATCACCGTGCAGTCAGTCTCCTGCTGCGTTTTGATGGCTATCTCCTCGGTGAAAGACCTTGTCGTTCCGCCTGCACCGTAGGTTACGGAGATAAAGTCTGGATTATAAGGGGCCAGCCTCTCGATAGCCCTGAATACGGCCGGTATGCCGTCAGCTTCCCTCGGGGGATAAAATTCGTAAGACATAGTCCTGGTGGACTGCAAAATATCGATAATAGTCATGGTTGAGTAGGTAAGTCCTGAGATTTTGAATGTTGGGTATGGGAGAAAGTACCGTATACGTCGAGGCCTGCGACCGCTTGTTCACGCCTGAAATAATGGTTTCCGCTAAGTTAGTCAGACGGTTAGTCCTGGATTGCCGCGGAGTGGCCTGGCGCGGTTCGCGATTGCGTCGATGGGCCTTAACATCACTATATGAGGGTAAAGGAGCGTGTTTGGCGTGTCAAACTAATTGGGATTAATCGCTGGCCCAGCTACGGGTAAAAAACGATGTGGTGTAGGAAGAGAAGTGCAGTTTCTGACGTGGGCTAGTGCAGACCTATTGGTTCGCGGCCTAGGTAGTTGCTGCTGCTTCCTGCATCAAGTATGCCGGTGTCATATCCCATTTTCAGGGCGAAAGCCCGCTGTACGAAGAGCCCCATATCCTCTACGGCCTGCTTGTGCATTTTGCATTTGATCTCTTTGCTACCAGCTCGAATGACAACTTCGCCGACATTGCCGCCAGCGTATGACAGCACGAACACGACGCCTATAAGGGAAAGAGCAAATGCCATTAATGTGGGCGAAAGCAGTGAAGCTCCCAAAGCAAGGGATGATATTGCGAGAATGAACCCGCCCAGCATGAATACTACGCCGACCCAGACCCACTGACGGTGCTTTTGGGACTTGGTGACCTCTATGGTGTCTACGTCGTCCAATGCCGAACTGATGACGCCGGTCTTGTGGCCAGAGGCGGAGTAACTGATCAGGCACTTGTTAGTGAGGAGAAGCGTTGATCTGCTCTGCTCCAGGTCCTCTGTAAGGCCTGCCTCTAGCTCCACAGCGATGTCCACATGTTCGTCCGGTAGTAGACGTACACCAACATTTGCAAGAGTCAACGAGTTAAGTATAAAGCGACCCATATTCTGCTATCTGTGCTGCTCTGGCGGGTGACTGGGTGTAAACATGGCTATCTTTCAGGTAACCCCTACTCTTGCGCGGCTAAACGCCGGAGCCGTTGCCGAAGGTGTGGGAGCCGGCAATAGGCATGCCATGCGCACCGGCTCCTGCCCGCGTATGAATGATAGCGACGTGGTAGAGAGTGCTGCGTAGGTAGTTTCACATAGCCGGATGTGTGCATTCCCCACCCCCCAAAGTGGGGCGAATATCCTCCTTGGGCACGACCCCGTTGAGTTAGATTGAATTTATAGGAAATCTTACCGGCTCTCTAAAGCCTGATTTTGGAAACAACCTTGAAGATAGACAAGAACATGTCTCTCACAAGTATTGCTAAGTTGCTCCGTACGCCAGAGGACGAAATTACGATCCTCTTGGAAGAGGGCCGACTGAGTGGCACTATCATCGCCACGCTTCGAAGCCTAGGTGGGGTTGTCACGCCGTCCATGAAAAACACTGTGGAAGGCATGGTAAATGGTCTGCCACGACCAGTCAGCCCCACTGAGGTACCTGTGCAGGTTGTGTCTGTTAATAGTGAAGGCACCGCCATAATCAGGTTTACTGATATTGTCGGCTGCACTGAGATAACGGAGCGGTTTGGTGACAAGCGTTCCCGCGCTGTGTTCAAGGTACACGACGATATCGTTCGCAAACATACGAAGGCTAACGGTGGTGTGGAAGTCAAAAACATGGGCGACGGCTTCATGCTTTCATTCAACAGCGCTCGAAAGAGCGTCGCTTGCGCCGTCGCTGTGCAGAAGGACCTCCGGAAGTTCAAGATAGATAATCCCGATGTGGCTCCGCTGGTCAGGATGGGCATGTCCGTGGGTGAGCCGATTCGAGAAGCAGAAGATATGTTCGGCAAATCCGTAATATTGGCGGCCAGAATAAGTGCGAAGGCTAGGGCTCGCCAGATTCTTGTGTACAGCATCGTACATGCCTTGATGTCCAATACGGGGGATTACACCTTCGTAGAAGTCGGGGAGTTCGACCTAAAGGGAATTGCCGATAAGCAGAGACTCTTCGAGGTGGTGTGGAGGTAGCCGTTGGCTCACCCATGTAAGGGCGAAATTGTAATAGCCACGGCTGGAGGCAGGAAATGACTCAATCAAAAACAAAAAAACTGCTGTCGACTCTGTCGATGAGCCCAAGCCCAGACGCTCAAGAGGAAAATTCGACCCTACACGTCTCAATGGTGCGCTAGTCATATCTGATGAGGCCAGGATCGCACTGGAGCGGTGCCAGCTGTTTCAGTGCCTCGATAGACACGAGCTAATGGCTGTGGCCGCCCTGGTGGAAGAGACGTCAATTGAGGCGAATGAGATTCTTCTGATGGAAGGCGAAATGGCCCGATATCTATATGTCGTCGTCGAGGGCCAGGCTGCGGCACAGGTACAGATTGAGCGAGGCTGGTTGTCTCTGGGACTCGTGGGTCCTGGTGCTGCTGCTGGCTGGTCGTCTCTATTGGGAGGTAGCGTCGTCTACCCTGCCACCGTGAAGGCGCTTACCAACATGAAGGTCGCCCGACTTGAAACCTCTGGACTGATGCTGCTTATGAATGTGGACCCCAAAATAGGCTATCCCGTTCTTAAGTGTCTCAGCTCCATCGTTTACATGCAGTACGAGGCGGCTCTAACTGCGGTCAAGACTGCCTAGTTCGTTCCAATTGAGTGGACTGCGATAATCGGCAGTGCAGTGGACTGCCGAACAGTGCTCCCGCGCTAGCTCAAAGGGCTCTGACAGAGTCAGCTACCCATGTTCATAAAATCGCCCTTTTGCTGCATCATTCTTCGCATCTTCTTGCTGGTCCGGCCGCCGCCCATCAGTTGCCGCATCATCTTTTGCGCCTGCTTGAACTGGTTCAGGAGCTGATTGACGTCCTGTGGTGTTGTACCGCTTCCGTTGGCGATGCGCCTTCTGCGGCTTCCGCCAATAATGTCAGGCTTGTGTCTCTCTTCAGGCGTCATGGAGTGGATAATGGCCTCGGTCCTGGCCATATGGCTTTCGTCCAGCTGGTCTGTAGGAAGCTTGCCCTTCATGGCAGAGAATCCAGGAATCATTTCCATGACCTGGCTGAGAGGGCCCATTTTCTTCAGCTGTTGTAGCTGTCCAAGGAAGTCTTCCAGATCGAATGTGGACTGTCGGATCTTCTTCTCTAGCTCAACGGCCTGGGACTCGTCAAAAGTTGTCTGCGCCTTCTCGATGAGCGTGAGCATGTCTCCCATGCCCAGTATTCGGGAGGCCAGCCTGTCCGGATAGAACAGCTCCAGGGCGTCTATGCCCTCGCCAGTTCCAATAAACTTGATGGGTACTCCGGTGACAGCGGTAATCGAAAGGGCTGCACCGCCCCTGGCATCGCCATCCATCTTAGAGAGAATCAGGCCTGTTAAGCCTATCCTCTCGTGGAACTCCTGCGCCGCCTGCACTGCTTCTTGGCCCGTCATAGCATCAACGACAAGAATCGTCTCGATGGGTGACACGGCCTTCTTGACCTCTTCAAGCTCGGTCATCAGATCGTCATCTATCTGGAAACGACCAGCGGTGTCTACAATGGCCCAAGCTGCATTTAATTTGGACGCGTGCTTCACACCATCCTTGGCAACCTTGGCGGTGGTTTTGGACGAGCTATCCTGATAGACAGCTACGTCGACCTGTTTTCCCAGAGTCTCAAGCTGCTGAATGGCTGCGGGTCTCTGTAGGTCCGCTGCAACCAGCACGGCGGCCTGTCCGGTCTGCTTCAAGTGCTTGGCCAATTTGGCCGAAGCGGTCGTCTTGCCGGCACCGTTTAAGCCAACCATGAGGATCACCGAAGGCTGCTTCGAGTCGGCCTTCAGCCTTTGAATTCCGCCACCCAGGATATCGACAAGCGCATCGTTCGTTATCTTAACGACCTGCTGGCCTGGGCTCAGGCTCTTCAGCACCTCTTCGCCGACAGCTCGTTCCCTGATTTTGGCCACGAAATCCCTGGCCACTCGGAAGTTGACGTCAGCCTCCAGCAGGGCCATACGGACCTCCCGGAGAGCCTCATCTACGTCAGCCTCCGTCATCCGGCCCTTGTTGCCAAGTTTTCCAAAAACACTATTTAGCTTGTCAGATAAAGCGTCAAACATATGTGAGTTGCAGCCTCCCTAATTCGATTGTAGACACAGGTGCAAAGAGGGTCAAGGCTGTAAGTTCCGCAGTTCCAGTCACCAGGCCCTGAAAATCAACAAGCCACCGGTCTCTAGCAGAAGCCGGTGGCTCATAATAATCGCACCTAATGTTTAGCTCAGGTAGACATTCTCTACCAGGTCGCTCATAGCAGAGGACATTAATCGGACCCCTGATATTGTTCGCGAGTACTCCATTCGAGTCGGGCCAACAACGCCAACGGTTCCCATGGCCTCGCCAGGAACGCCGTAACGGCTCACGACGATGCTAAGCGGCCAGAGCACGTCTCCGGTGTTCTCCTGGCCGATTAGCACTCGGACAAGGTCGCCGTCAGGAGTCTCTCCAAGTATGGCTTCCACAAGGCTGCCATCCTCTATGCTCTCGACGATGGACCGCGTCATCTCATTTTCAACGAACTCGGGCTGTGCCAGCAGGTTGCGCAGGCCGTTAACGTAATGGTCTCTGTATACTGCTTTGTCTTCTTCTTTAAGCACCAACTTCGTGGCGTTAACCAGCTCCTCTTCAAGAGGAGATAGGGACATAAGCTGGGAATCGATCTCCCGGCGGCTCAGGCCCATCAAGTTGCTACGAAGCTTGTTTGCCGTGCCTTCGACCTCACCGAGGTCTATGGGAGTGTCAAGGCGGATCAACTGGCGTCGGAGATGAGTCTGCTCCAGCACCACGATTAGCATAATAACCAGGTCCTGCATGTACACGACATCCAGGTGCCGAACCCGGGACTCTTTCGCCTTGGGGAAGGTGGCTACAGCCAGATTGCCGACCAATTGGGACAGCACCGCTGCGGATATATTGGCCCACTCGTCTACATCGCGCTGAATCTCACTTAGCTGGTCCTTGACTGACTGACGTACCGAATTTGGAATGGGAGCAGGCTCTTCAAGAAGCAACGCCTCCACATAATGTCGATATGCCTTGTCCAGCGGTACGCTCCCTGCGGAGGTGTGCGGGTGGCTTATGAAGCCCGCCTCTTTGAGCGCGCCCACGTCGTTGCGAATTGTCGCGGAACTGACGGACAGCCCAGAGCTGCGAGCAATAGCGTCCGATGATATCGGTGCTGCACTCCGGGTGTAATCTTCGACGATTACCTTTAATATGGCTGTTTGTCTATCAGTCAGCATGAATTATCTGCCAGTACCTGTGCCTTCTTTATCAGGTTCCACCCATTGTACGGACGTCTCGCAATACAAACAAGTATGGACCAGCCGTTTGGCGGGTAACTTAGGCATTCTGAGCCTATAACAGCCCTTAGGAAGCTGCTAATCGGCACTCTAGTATCAAATCAGCCGCCATGTATGTTGTAGGCGGAAATCACCAGTTGCTATAATTAGGTACGCCAATGAAAATTAGGGATATGACTAATGGATATTACGTGGCTAGGCCATTCGGCGGTACGCATCAGGGGGTCACAGTTAGTGATCGTCACAGACCCCTACGATATTAGTATTGGTGCCGAAATGCCAAAAGTGAAGGCCGATATCGTTTCTGTGAGTCACGATCACCCTCATCACTCATACGTCGAGGCCGTAGAAGGCGATCCAATGGTGCTTTCAGGCCCTGGTGAGTACGAGATAGGGAACTTCTACATCAGTGGCATGGGCACGGCCAGATATCCTAAGCCTCCGTCTAAGGAAGTGGATACCGAAACTGATGATGAGGGCAGTGAACCTGAAGCCACTAATTGGAACCGCCAGATAAACACTGTCTACACATTCAGAAGCGAAGGCCTGACGATCTGCCATCTGGGCGCTATCGGGCAGACTTTGTCGGCTAGGCAGACGGAAGATCTGAACCAGGCTGACGTGTTGATTATCCCCGTAGGCGGCAACTCAACTATAGATATAGGCAAGGCGGCGCAGCTCGTAAGCACCATAGGGCCACGGATCGTCGTGCCGGTGCATTATCGCATTAACGGTATAGACGAGGACGAGGAGCCAGTGGAGCGATTTCTAGGCGAGGTTGGCGCCGTAGATGTAACCCCTCAGACTCGGTTAAACGTTTCAGCAACTAACCTTCCTAGGGATATGACAGTGACCGTTTTGCAAATGAGTTCCTAACTAGCAGTCTAACTAAGAAGGACATAAACAAAAGACCCTGCTTTTAATGAGTAGGGTCTTTTGTTTTGGCGTTACTTCCGATAACTCTTATGTCTTTCTACCTGCTTAAACGCGGTTAGGAGGCGCGTCGCTTAGCAGCACGCTGGTACAGAGCCAGGCCGACCACGACTGCCACAGCTACTGCCCCAAGCACTAGTCCGATTACTACGAAGTTGCGCGTCTTTTCCCCACCGGCACTATCGACAATTTGGTCCTCGTTAACGAGGAGATCGGCTGTCGAAGCCGTCGCTGTTGCCAGCAACACTATTGGAGTGTTGGTCGGCGGAACGCTAGTAGCAGTCGGGGGCACGTCAGTAGGCGTGGCCGTGACTATTCTTGGCGTCGCCGCAGAAGCAGGCGGAAGGGGCGCAGAAGCAGGCGGAAGGGGCGTGGCAGTAGGCACAACGGGCGTGGCAGTAGGCACAACGGGCGCGGCAGTAGGCACAACGGGCGCGGCAGTAGGCTCAGGCGTCGGTACGCCGATGAACACCAGATCCAGCCGCTGAGTCTTTCCAGGTACGAATGGCCCAGGAGAGTGCGTAGCGGCAACACCGTTAAGGTAGAACTCGACAGGCTGGCCTACAAGAGCCTCGTTGGAGGTGATGATCACGAGACCTGTGAAGTTTGGTCCCTCCAGGTTGGCGGGGGATGATTCGTAGGCACCTATGCGGGCAACCAATACCATACCATCCTGCACTTTGGCCCCGGCGATGGTAACCGTTCCGGAGTAAACGGCCGGCTTAACCGATGTTGAAGTGGGTGTAGGTGTAGGTAAAGGCAGGTTCGGTATAGTTACCGGTCTGGTGAGGTCTATGACACCTGGAGCGTAAACCATATCTTGGACGATCCGAACTGTGTCGATGTAGATATCAACGCTCCGCCCTTTAGCGTTTGAGAAATTTGGAATTATTTTCAAGAATGCAGTGCCGTTTTCAGTTAGCACAGGTTCTGTTTCATACTCATCACCTATTCGGGCGAACACGGGCAGACCATCAGGGAGCTCTGAGCCGTCAATAACAGTTATGTTAATCAAAACTATCATGAGTTCTGAAAACGACGGTACACCGGGAGTTGCTGTGGCTGCAACAGTTGGTAGTGGGGGAGGTGCGTAGGCGTGAGTGGTTTTGCCCAACCAGACACCAGAAATGGTTAAGGCGACTACAAGGCCCAGTAATGCCAACTTAGCTAGAGGAGCGTTCATAATATGTCCCGACAGATTCATGTGTTGAATTGATACTCGCTAATAAATAAATTCTTGTC
>Ga0209501_10000644_pt1 | contig 41426 bp, 36 predicted proteins | sample ArcticOcean_MG_C_4_FD_187434 | JGI IMG/M metagenome (GOLD analysis project Ga0209501, IMG submission 187434) | Marine microbial communities from western Arctic Ocean - ArcticOcean_MG_CB4_134 (SPAdes) (version 2) | ecosystem: Environmental > Aquatic > Marine > Oceanic | place: Arctic Ocean...
GCTGCCCCGATCGATATCCACTATCCGAGTAGCGATTTTCTGCAGGAACATCCGGTCGTGAGTAACGAAGATCAAGGCACCCGTAAACCGAACCATCATCTGTTCCAGTTCCTTGATGGAATCGATATCCATGTGGTTACTTGGTTCATCAAGAAGGAGGATATCCGGCTCGCCGACAAGCGCCCTCGTCAAGAGCACTTGACGTTTTAGGCCGGCGGAAAGAGAACTGAAAGGGCGGTCAGCGTCCACCCCAAGTTGGGAGAGGTTTTTGTTGACCTGTTCCCTCTTGTACCACACCCCTTCCATATCAAGGTCGTCGTGAATGCGGTCCAATTCTTCGCGTATCGGTGGGGTGCCTTCAGTCAGCAACTTGCCGCTGGGGGATGGGTTCGGTGCGGCCAGGTCAACGTATTCTCTGCTTCCGCTGGCGATTACATCAAACACGGTTCCGGGTAAATCATGGGGCACTTCTTGTGAAAGATAGGCAGAGCGGATGCCTTTTTGGACTGTAACAGCGCCGGAGTCTGGTTTGACTCTTCCCTCTATCAGCCGCAGTAAAGTAGTTTTCCCTGACCCGTTCCTGCCTACCAGGCCGACCTTTTCTCCTCGCTCAATGGTTAAGTTGACCTCGTCAAAAATCGGGACGCCAATAAAGGCAAGGGATATACCTTGCATACTTAAGAAGGCCATAAAAGGAAGTTACCTTGCCATCACTATTTTCTTAACGCGACCCACTTGACCGATTTTCAACAAGGCTTTTATGCCCTGTCTTGAAGGGATATTTTGAAAGTCCAGACTCTCGATGAAATCGGACCTGCCGAAGGGCTGTCGTTTATGCGCAATCATGGTTCGACGGAGCTCACCACGAACGGCTGAAGTCCAAGACTATCAACCGCAGAACCGTGATGCCAGCAACCCCCGCTCGTCCTGATCTCCGACAGAGGTCGAGGGTCTCGATGAAATCGGACCTGTCGAAGGGCCTCTGCGCAACCATGGTACAACGGAGCTCAGCACGAACGGTTGGCACCAGGATTGATTCGCTCTAGGATCAGACAGCGACTGGAACAATCTTGGGTTTCTAAAAAATGGCTCTTAGCCCCCGTAAACAGTTCTCCCGCCACGTATCTTGAGTTTGGCTAGCCCCCGTAAACAGTTCTCCCGCCAACTATGGTCCGCTCGATAGCGATGTCCTTGATCCCAAGCGGGTCTATCTGTACCGGGTCGCTGCCCAAGACCACCAGGTCTGCCAACTTTCCGACCTCGACCGAACCTTTGATGTTTTCCTCGAAGGATGCGTAGGCGCCGTTGATGGTGTACAACCGCAGCGCTTCTTCGACCGATATCTTCTGATTGGCGCCCCATTCTTTACCCGTGCTGTCGGTGCGGGTCACACAACTCTGAATGCCCAGCAGCGGCTCGAACGGGCCGGGCGGGTAGTCGGTGGCCCCGGTTGAGACCACGCCCGAGTCTATGAAAGACCGTTGGGCGAACATCCACTCCAGCCGCTCCTCGCCGTAATAGCGCATCTTCTCGCCGTGGTGGTAGACGTAGGTGCAGAATGGTGTGGCGATAACCCCCAGCGCTTTCATTCTCGCGAGCAACTCCGTATTAACCAGGGTACAGTGCTCGATGCGGTGCCGGGCGTCGGAACGGGGGTGGGCTTTCTGGGCCTTTTCGTAGGCGGTCAAGACCATGTCGATCGTCAGGTCGCCGTTGGCGTGGATGCAGACCTGGAAGCCAGCCCGGTGCATGTCCATCACCTGCTGTTCGATCTCGTCTTGCTCCATGGCCAAGATACCGTGGTCGCAAGTGGAACCTATGTAGGGCTCAGACAGGTAGGCAGTACGCGATGCGATTGCGCCGTCTGCCACCATCTTGATGCCGCCGACTCGCAGCATATCGTCACCCAAGCCGGTCTTGATTCCCGCATCGCGCAGCGCCGGGAACTGCGGATACCACATCAGGGCGTAGACCCGGAGGCTCAACTCCCCCGCGGCGTACCCATCTTGATAGGTCTGGAATTCCTCGGTCGTCACCCTAGCGTCATGAACACTGGTCAGGCCGACCCGGTTCAGCATGTTGCAGATGGTCCGCAGGCCCTCGCGGCGTATCTCCTCAGTGTCTACCGGAATGAGACTGAAACGGACGTGGTCGATGGCACGTTCGTAGACTATGCCGTTCAACTTTCCGGTATCCGGGTCACGGCCCAACCTGCCGCCGGGCGGGTCTGGGGTTTCATCGTTGAACCCACCAGCTTCTAAACCGGCGGTATTCATGTAATAGACGTGCCCTGCCCGGTGGGACACCATGATCGGGTGGTCCGTCGATACCGCGTCCAGGTCTTCTCGGTATAGATGGCGGCCCTCGTTCGAGGCCGTGCGGTCGGTCTTGGTGTCGTCAAATTTGAACCCCTGCACCCACTCACCGGCTGGGGTTTTGGCGGCGCGCTCTTTCAGTCCGGCTTGAACCTGCTTCATGGTCGGCACGTCGCAGTCGGCGGACATCACGTGTTTGATCCCGCTGCTCAGCACATGGATATGGCCATCGATGAACCCCGGCAACACCAGCTTGCCGCCCATGTCCACTATCTTCGTGTCCGGCCCGATCAAGCCTTCAATGTCCTCGTTGCTGCCAACCCCGGCGAACCTGCCGTGAGTCATGGCTACCGCCTGCGCCCGGGGGTTCTTGGAATCCATAGTCATGATGTTGGCATTCTTGACAACCGTCTCGGCCTTGCCGTTGGAGGTGGACATAGAGGGTCTCCCTAAGCTACTTGGATGGTTGCCGTAGCACCGGCCATTATAGGCTTTTGCTTACCTGGGTGCACAGTCGCCTGATTCTAATCCCACCCTAGTCACAAGAGAACAAAATCCCTTCCCTCGTCGCAAAGGGGGAAGGTTAGGATGGGGGCGTTTGCTGAGAAGTTAAGTACCTTTGCAGGATCAACATCGCCGCTGTCTCGTCGACCGATGCCCGATCTCTGGAAGGCTCTACTCCAGACTCCCGCAGCAGTCCTTCAGCCTCGACGCTGGTGTAACGCTCGTCCATCTCATAGACCGCCAGTGGTGACTCATCGCTGATGGCACGGCGCAGGGCTCGGATGAAGCCGCGGGCCAGTTTGGCAGCAGTATCCGGTTTGCCAGCCATGTTATGGGGGACGCCGACGACCACGCCTCGGGCTTTGCGTTCCTGGGCGGAGAAAATAACCTGCCGGACGTCCTCAGCGAGTTTACTGCGGACGATATGCCCGGCCGGGAGCGTCATGCCGCCGGGGCCGCTGACCGCCAGGCCGATGCGGCGTTCGCCAAGGTCAAGCGCGATCAGCTTTGGTTCGTCGGCCATCCCGGTCTTAGGACAATCCCTGGCGTACCAACGCCGGGACTCCGCTCAGGGCTTCGTCGACCTTCTCCGGCTGCTTGCCGCCGGCCTGGGCCATCTCCGGCCGTCCACCACCGCCGCCGCCCATGACCTTGGCGGTATCCCGGGCGATGTTCCCGGCGTGGAGCCCTTTTTCCACCAGGTCAGGGGTGACCATGGCGATCAGGATGGGGCTGTCTTCGACCACGGCAGCCAACACGACCACGATGCTACCCAACTTGTCTCTGAGGAAGTCGGCCATCTCGCGCATCCCGTCGGCGCTGCCAGCCGAGGTCCGGCCGGCAACCAACTTAACGCCGTCGATGTCCTGCACCTGGTCGAGGAGTTCTTCAGCCTCGCCGCGCAGGGAGGTCTTCTGGAAACCCTCCAACTGCTTTTTGAGGTCCTCGTTCTCCTGCATGAAGCTGTCCAACCGTGTCTCCAGATCGACAACCGAGGTCTGGAGCTTTTGAGATATGGCTTCCAGGCGGTCGGACTGTTGCACGAAGAGTTCTTCGGCGGCCCGGCCGGTCACGGCCTCGATACGCCGCATGCCACCGCCGATACTAGACTCTCCCAGCACCACCAGGGTACCGACTTGGCCAGTGGCTGAAACATGGGTGCCACCGCAGACCTCAACGCTGAAAGCGTCATCGTTTGCCATCGTTACAACCCGCACCACATCGCCGTAACGGTCGCCGAAGAAGGCTAATGCGCCCTCACGAACCGCTTCGCTGTAGCTGGTCTCATGGGAGGTTACGGTCAGGTTGCCGCGCACTTTGTCGTTGGCCAGAGATTGCACGGACAGAAGCTCGTCCCTGGTCAGGGCGCTAACATGGCTGAAGTCGAAGCGGAGCCGCTCCGGCGCAACGAATGATCCCGCCTGCCGGACGTGAACTCCCAAAACCGATCGCAAGGCCGCGTGCAAGATATGGGTGCCGCTGTGGTTCCGGGACGAGTCCAAGCGTCTTGCTAGTTCCACAGTGGCGGTTATGGAGTCGCCCACCGATATCTCGCCCAGGTCGACCGTTCCGCGCTGGACGATTAGACCGGCCACCGGACTCTGTGTGTCCTCCACCGCAACGACGCCGTTGGGGCCGCTGATCAGACCGCGGTCGCCCAATTGCCCGCCGCCCTCGGCATAGAACGGGGACTGGCTGATCACCACTTCCACCTGCTGTCCCTGCACGGCGTGATCTATCGAAAGCCCGCCGGACAGGATGGCGGCGATCTTGGACTCCTGCTCTATAAGGTTGTACCCGACGAACTCGCTGGCGCTAAGTCCCAAGTCCGAGTAAGAGGTCTGCATCTCCATGGCGCCGGAGAACGAGCCGGAGGAACGGGACTGCTCTTTCTGAGCTTCCATCTCCCGCTCGAAGCCTTCCATGTCGACTTCCAGTCCGTGTTCCTTGGCTATCTCGGCGGTCAGTTCCGGCGGGAAACCGTAGGTGTCGTAGAGGACAAATGTCTCGGATCCTGTAATCACACGCGTGGCGCGGCCGATGTCAGACTCTGCATTTCGAGTCTTCTCCGTTATTTGGCGAACAAGTTCGCGTTTATCTGACGGCGGCTGATCAACAATGCTCTGCAGAAATATAAGCAAATCTTTTGCCGGCTTCTGAGCTTCCGCGGTAGCTTCTGATCTTTGGTTTTCATCGCCGGAATAAGTCCACAGAAAATTTGCAGGCAATAGCAGACTTTCCCAAAAATCCTCAATTGCTTCCTTTAAGATATTTTGGACTGTGTCATCAGATTGTGTAGAGTCAGTTGCCTCTTTGAGTTTTGTTTGTAGTTCAGAAAATCCTAGAGATAGAGGCCCTCGCCAAGCAAATACGGTTCCATCCATTACGGTCAAACCAGTGTCCAACGTTCGCCCGAACCGCTCTTCTTCAAGGAGAATAACCCGCTGGATGAAATCCTCGTTCTCGGAGAGTTCTTTGTAGACGCCGCTGAACTGGGGGATGGTCACTGCCACGACCTCGGTCAAGAACGCCCCATCGAGGCCCAATTGGCGGCCGTAGCGGATGGCTCGCCTGATGACTCGGCGTAAAACGTATCCCCGGCCTTCGTTACCGGGCACAACACCGTCGCCGATCAAGAAAGCGGCCGCGCGAGCGTGCTCCACCACCACCCTCATCGCGTAGTCGGTGTCGGTGTCCACGCCGTAGGTCTTGCCGGTCAGTTGGCCGACCCGGTCGATGATCGGGACGAACAGGTCCGTCTCGTAGATGTTCTGCTTGCCCTGTAGGATGACCATCGCCCGTTCCAGGCCCATGCCGGTATCGACAGAAGGGGCGGGCAGTGGTGTGCGGACGCCGCCGGTGTCCTGGTAGAACTGCATGAAGACCAGGTTCCATAGCTCCACGAACCGTTCGCAGTCGCAGTTGGGGTGACAGCCGTCGATGGATGATGTCTCGCCGGATACCAGCTCTCTGCGAAACTGGGCGGTCAGGTCGTCGGGCGGCATCATGCGGCCGTTATGACAGCCCTTCTCAGAGCCGCCGTCATAGTGGACCTCGGAGCAGGGGCCGGTGGGTCCTTCGTTGCCGGCGGGGCCCCACCAGTTGTCTTTGTCTCCGTAGCGGTAGATGCGCTCTTCGGGGACTCCCACCTGGTCTTTCCAGATACCGTAGGCTTCTTCGTCATCAAGGTGAATGGTTACGTATATTCGCTCTGGATCCAGCTTGAACAGTTCGGTGACCAACTCCCAGCAGTAGGCCACTGCGCCTTCTTTGAAGTAGTCGCCGATGCTGAAGTTGCCCAGCATCTCAAAGAAGGTCAGGTGTTTGTGGTCTCCGACCTCGTCAATGTCGGTAGTTCGGAAACTCTTCTGGCTGCTGGTGAGCCGCTTAGAGGGCGGTGTCTGCTCGCCCATGAAGAAGGGCTTGAACGGGACCATGCCGGCGCTGGTGAACAGCAGGGTTGGGTCGCCGGCCGGTATCAATGAAGCGGAGGGCATATGTTGGTGCCCTTTGCTCTCAAAAAACTTGATGAAAGAATCTCTGATCTGGTCGCCGTTCATGGGTTTCCTTTTGGTAATTCGAGAATTTTCTAGACCGTGCATTTCCAGATTTACGGTCGTTCAAACCCGCTGCTCTGTCGAAAAGTAGCGTCCAATGTTACGGAATCGCACTCTTGGGAGGTCGAATTGAATTGTATTTGACCAGGCATAGGCAGTCAACGGTTATTGGCTCCGGCCAGGCTGTACTTGGGGTGCTGCAAATGTCCTTAAAAACTGGTTTCAGGTTGCTATTATCTCGCTTGACCCTTACCCCCAACACCCGTAAGATTTACTTGACGGACGCGAATTATGTCATCCTAAACGTGTCCACTGTCGGTTCAGTAGGAGGTGTTGATGGACTCCAGCATTATCGGCAAGATTGAAAAGGCCAAACAGTACGCCGAAGAAAAAGACCGAGTAAATATCACGAGTTTCGCCGCTACATTTAAGGGTAACCACGACCAGCATGATGTCCGTTTTGAAGACGGAGCCTGGCGTTGCGATTGCAATTTCTTCGCCAGCAGGGACGTTTGTAGCCACACCATGGCCCTGCAGAGAATCCTTGAAGAGATGATTGCCAGGCAGCCGGAGCCAGCGATCGCAGTTTAGGAAGTCCGGCCAACGATTTGGGGCGGCCCAGTGCACAGGCCGCTTAAGAGACCAGCAATAAGAAAAGGATCTCCTCAGAAACAAGGAGGTCCTTTTCTTATTGCTGGTTCGCTAGGATAAACGCCGGTTAATCAAAGCCCGTTGACAGGGGAGAGTGGGCCTACTAAACTCCCCTATAGCCTTGAACGATTACTCAGTATTTAAGAGAATTTGTTAGATTTTTATAGGTTTTTACAGCCTTCCGGCCTGATTATCTCAGTCTGGTGAAGGCTCTAAACTCGGTCTGTCCATGATAATCACAGCACAATTCGGATCCGCCCAGTGAGCGGCCAAGTCCCGAATAGTGACCAGAGTAATACCCCCGGAGAGAACTTGGATTTCCTAGTCGTTGGACTGAACCACCGGACCGCCCCAGTTGAGGTCCGGGAACGCCTTGCACTGAATAAAGAGCAACTCCCCGAAGCGCTCAATGCCATGAGCGACCTGGGCGTGCCTGGCGTTATCCTGTCCACCTGCAACCGATCCGAGTTCTACACCCTCGACCTGCCAGAAGATGGCTCGCTCGACGGCGCCGACAAGGTGAAGGCGTTCCTGGTCGAGAAATTCGGGATCTCACTCCTGGATGTCGACCGCTACCTCTACGTCTACCGCGGCTACGAATGCATCCACCACCTCTTCCGCGTGGCCTCCAGCCTTGATTCCATGATCCTGGGCGAAGAGCAGATCATCGGTCAGGTGCGTGACGCCTACGAAGCCGCCACCACCGCCGGTACAGCCCAAGGCCCCCTGGCACAGCTATTTCAGCAAGCGCTTAGAGTGGGACGCCGAGTCCGCCGCGAAACGGGCATCAGCAGAAACGCCCTATCGGTCAGCCGCGCCTGCGTTGAGTTGGCAAAGTCTGTCCTAGGCGATCTCACCAACCGCCGAGTGCTGGTCGTTGGGGCCGGCGAGGCGGGAGAACTGGCCGCCGAGGTGTTGAGTTTGTCCGGTGTCACCGACATCACCGTAACCAACCGCACATTCCAACGGGCCGAAGAACTAGCCGCTAGCCTGTCGGCACGGGCGCTGCCCTTCGACGGCATGCCCAAAGCTCTTCAGGACACCGACATCGTCATCGGCTGTACCGGTTCACCCGGATACGTACTACAGGCAGACCTGATCGGTGCCACCATGGCCGCCCGCCCCGACCGGCCGCTCTTCCTCATCGACATCGCCGTCCCCAGAGACATCGACCCCGAAGCCGCACACGTCCAGAACGTGTTCTTGAACGACGTCGATGACCTGGAATCGGCGACCCAGGCCAGCCGGGAAAAGAAGGCCAAGGAAGCCGAATGGGCCGAGGAACTGGCCACCGGCGAAGCGCAGCAGTTCCGCCAGTGGTGCCTGGACCTAGAAGCCCTGCCCACAGTCATCGAGCTACGTCACCGCGCCGACCAGATACGCTCATTGGAACTCCACAAGACCGTCCGGAAGCTCAACGGCAAGCTGGACGAAGACGCCCTGGAATCTCTGGACGCCATGACCCGGGCCATCGTGAACAAGTTGCTCCACGACCCGACCATGTTCCTCAAAGAACGCAAGGGCCCCGAGGAACTTCAGGTGGCACGAGACATATTCCAATTGAGTGACGAGGGCCACAAAAGCCCCGATTAAATCGCGTTCGTCCTCCTCAGGGAAGGCTCTCAGGCGTCCTTACCGCTTCTCCCCCTGCCCTCACACCGTGAAACCGGCTATAATAACTCACCGGTAATAACGGATTGTTATGTCATTAGTCGAGAAATACGCCCTACTCCCAGAAGAGATCGACCGCCAGAGCATCGAGGTCGTCGAAGCCAGTCTGCCTCAGTTGGACGGCCTCACACCCGAAGAACGCTACGTGGTATGCCGCATCGTGCGGGCTGAAGGCGACCCAGAGATATCCAAGGCCGTCGGGTTCAGTCCCGGCGCCGTGGACTTGGGCATCGCCGCCATCAAAGCCAAAGCAGCCGTGGTAACCGACGTGCGCATGGTTGAGGTCGGCATCTCCAAAGCCCTGCTCAGCAAGTGCGGCCTCACAACTTACTGCCAGATCGACACGCCAAACACCGCCGCGCGGGCCAAGACCGACGGCACCACCCGCTCTGTGGCTGCGATACGGGAGCTGACACCCCACCTGGACGGCGCTATAGCCGTGGTCGGCAACGCCCCCACCGCCCTCCTGGCATTGTTGGACATGATTCAAGAAGGCAAGGTCTTGCCGGCGCTAGTCATCGGCATGCCTGTGGGCTTCATCGCCTGCGCCGAGTCCAAGGCCGAACTGGCCAAGGTGGACGTGCCCTACATCTCCGTCTGGGAGAAACGTGGCGGCAGCTCGGCAGCGGCAGCAACGGTCAACGCTCTGCTGGGATTGGCACTCCAAGAGGTTTCCTTGTGAACGAGCCCGTGAACGAGAATAACAACGGCGATGGCCGCTGGGGAGTGGTCCTACTTGGCCACGGCAGCCAACGCGGAACCAGCAAAGCCGAGTGCTCCTGCGCCTGGTTGCAGAAAGACACACCCGAGTGGTGCCAGGACTGCCCCAGCACGCCCGACGGCCTCCGCCAAGCAGCTAACACCCTCCAGGGAATGCTGGAACTGGACCAGTCTCAGATGGTCCTGTCGTGCCTTGAGTTCATCGAGCCGTTCCCTCCCGAAGCGGTGAAGATGCTGGACGAACGGGGTATCCACAACGTCGTGTTGGCCCCATTCCTGCTGGGTAACGGCAAGCACGCCACCCTGGAGATGAAAGAGATCATCGAAGAGGTCCAAGGCCAATTGCCGGGGGTGCAGTTGCACCTGGCAGCCGGCTTTGGCACCGACCCCGATCTAGCGGAAATCGTGGTCCAGCGGGTCCGTGAATTGGAAGGTTCTGCAGAGACCACCGGCACCGGCTCCGGCCCCAAGGGCATCCTGCTGGTCAAAGCCGGGACCAAGACCGAATACGACGACTGCATCTGGTTGGAGGAATTGGGCCAACTGGTCGAAGCCAGTCTCGGATCGGACTACGCCGTTGCCGTGGCCCAGTCCCATTACGGAGACCCGACCATGGATTCAGCGGCCGCCAAGCTGGCCGAGACGCGCGGCGTTACGTCCATCATGTGCGTCCCCTACCTCTTCTTTCCCGGCATAATCCTGCAGCGCAACGTCATCGGCGGGATGGAGCAGATCAAAGAGCGGTATCCCAATGTCGTTATGTCGGTGACCCCACCGCTGGGCGTTGAAGACAAAATCGTGGCCATCACGGCCAATCGTGTGCGCCAGGTCTGGAGCCAGGCGGCCCCATGAGCCCGGCTGACAAAGACCCGGCCAAACCGGGCTATACGGGCCCAGAGAGCGACTACAGCCGCCCAACGGTCCGGGGCAAGGGCTTGCGCACCGGCTACACAACCGGCGCCTGCGCCACAGCCGCCACCAAAGCTGCAGCCACGGCCTTGCTGACTGGAAACCCGGTCGAAAAAGTAACCATCCACCTGCCCATGGGCAGCGACGTCGAGTTCACTTTGAACCGTTGTGAATGGACCGACCGCACCGCCGGCAGCGAAAAAGTCCTTTGCTCGGTGATCAAAGACGGCGGAGACGACCCAGATGCCACCCACGGCGCGGAGATCTGCGCCACCGTCTGGTTCGATTCTGACGCGAAAACCGAAGCGGGTGTCACCATCAAGGGCGGAGTCGGCGTCGGCATCGTGACCTTCCCCGGCACCGGAATCACAGTTGGTGAACCGGCAGTGACCCGGGTGCCGCGGCGAATGATCACCGAGACAGCCCTGGAAACCGCCAAGGCCAACGGGTTGGAACAGGGCAAAGAGATAATCGTCGAGCTATCCGTTCCCACCGGCGAAGAGGTGGCATTGAAGACCACCAACGCCCGCCTGGGTGTCATCGGCGGAATATCCATCCTGGGCAGCACCGGAGTGGTGCAGCCCTACTCCACAGCGGCCTGGCGCGCCAGCGTGAACCTGGCGGTAGACGTCGCCGGCACCAACAAGATTGACCACATGGTGCTCGCCACCGGTCTAGCCAGTGAGGAGTTCGCCAAGAACCACCTTGATCTGCCCGACATGGCCTACGTTGGTATCGGGATATTCAGCGGTGCGGCCCTCAAACGGTGCGTTGCCCGGGGTTTCAAGCGCGCCACCCATGTCGGTATGGTCGGTAAATTCTCCAAGATGGCCATGGGGCATTTCGTGACCCATGTCGCCGGAAATAAAGTCGACACTAAATTCCTAGCGGGCCTGGCCGGACAGTGCGGCGCCTCCAAGAAATTGCAGCAAGAAATGGCCGCGACCAACTCCGGCCGGCACTTCGGAGAGATAGCTCTGGCCAACGACCAACTTGCGCTGTTCACCCTGATGAGCCAGATGGTCTGCGACGAGAGCCACAAGCTGCTGGGAGAAGACGCGGACAAGCTGATCGTCGATGCCATGTGCTTCGATTTCGACGGCACATTATTGGGCTACGCCTCAACATCGCCCGAAGGCATCCCCATGGTCTCGGCCTCAGGAACGCCTTCCAATGGTTAAGGATCTGCCAGAGATACGCCGGTCTTTAGGCCTGCCCGACGACGCATTTGAGCAGCGCCGGCCCTACAAAGGTCAGATCACAAAGCGGGAAGTGCGCGCCGTGAGTCTCTACTCCCTGGGTCTGCGTCAAGACAGCGTGGTCTGGGACATCGGCGCTGGGACGGGCTCCGTCTCCGTGGAAGCAGCGCTCATCGCCAACCACGGCCAGGTCTTTTCCATCGAGCGCGACACCGACTCGCTACCGTTGTTGGAAGCAAACGTGGCCCGATGGGGCTCTGAGAACATCCGCATCGTTTCCGGAGAAGCGCCCGGCATAATGGAAAATCTGCCTAGCCCCGACTCGGTATTCGTCGGCGGCAGCGGCGGCAATCTGTCCGAGATATTGAACTATTCAGCTTCCCGCCTTAATCCCAATGGCACGATCGTGGTGAACCTGGCCGTCCTGGACCGCACTCAAGAAGCCTACCGCTTGCTAAAGGGCCTGGGCTTGGAAGTGGAACTCACGCAGGTGACCTCGTCCCGCGGCAAAGAGATGCCCGACGGCGCGGTACGTCTGGAGTCATTGAACCCGGTCTTTATAGTCTCTGGCCGGCGCGGAAACTAGGCGGCGATATGACTCAAAACGCCAACAAGATTGGCTGCCTCTACGGCATCGGCGTTGGCCCCGGCGACCCCGAGCTGATAACCCTGAAAGCGCTTAAGGCGCTGCAGAGCGTACCGGTCATCTGTGTGCCACAAGCGGCCAACCGGCCCGACAGCTACGCCCTGAGCATTGTCAAAGATTATGTAAAGCCAGAGCAGGAGATACTGCGGGCGCCCTTTCCTACCGACGACGCCGATGGCGCAGCCCAGGTCTGGTGGGAAGCCTCGGAGTTGGTGGTCGAGAAGCTGAAAAAAGGGCAGGATGTGGCCTTCTTAACTGAAGGCGACCCCATGCTCTTCAGCACGTTCTCCTACGTTCTCGCCGGTGTCCAGGAATTATGCCCCGAAGCCCGCGTTGAAATCATCCCCGGTGTATCATCGGTGATGGCCGCGGCGGCAAGCTCCGGCGTTCCATTGGTGACCCACGGGCAGAAATTAGCCATCCTGCCGGCGGCCTACGGGTTGGATGACCTGTCGGAGGCCACATCCAATTTCGATACGGTAGTATTGATGAAAGTCAGCCCCATCATCATAAAAGCCCTGGCTGACTTAGAAGAGCTTGGCCTGACCGGAAGCACCACCTACGTGCGCCGGGTCAGCACAGACCGCGAAAAAGTTATCCGAGACATCACGCAGATCAAAGACGAAGACATGGACTACTTCTCCCTCTTAATTGTGAAGGGGAAAACTCAGGAAGACACCAAGGAAACCAAATGACCATTACAGCAAAAGGCAAAGTCTATATAGTCGGCGGCGGCCCGGGTGACCCGGAGCTGCTGACATTGAAAGCAAAGCGGATCATCGAGGAGGCCGACGTGGTTATCTTCGCTGACTCCTTGGTGCCACCCGAAGTGGTGGGGTTCGCCAAAGAAAGCGCGCAGGTCGTCGGCAGCAAAGAGATGAACCTGGACGAGATCATGGAACTCGAGCTGAGCGCCGTTCGCGAGGGCAAAATGGTTGCCCGGGTGCAGAGCGGCGACCCATCGATCTACGGGGCCATCCTAGAGCAGATGCGTATCCTGGACAAAGAGGGCGTCGATTTCGAGATCATCCCCGGCGTCAGTGCGGCCTTTGCCGCCGCCGCGGTGCTCAGGTCGGAACTGACAGTGCCGGAAAAGTCTCAGACCGTGATCATGACCCGCATGGAAGGCCGGGTAGCCATGCCCAAGGGAGAACAGCTCAAGGACCTGGCTGCACACGGTTGCACCATGGTCATCTTCCTCAGCATCACCCGCATGACCAAGGTTGTCCGGGAACTCACGTCATCGGGTTACACCGAAGACACACCGGTGGCCGTTGTCTACCGTGTCGGCTGGCCCGACGAACTGATAATCCGGGGAACACTGAAAGACATTGCCGACAAGGTGCGCGCCGCCAAGATAACCCTGCAGGCTCTAATAATCGTGGGCGACGCCGTCGACCCTGGCTTGGACGCCGCCGGCGCGGTCTCCCACCTATATTCGGCCGACTATACCCACCGATACCGGAGGGGCTCAGAAGCCCAGGCCAGTGGCAACGGAAAGGGATAAAACCACAGACAAGACGGCCATCATCGCGCTCACCCGTAATGGGGCCGCGATGGCCCGGAAGTTAGCTGGGTCGTTGGCTGGGAAGCTGGCGGAGTCTTTGGACCGCGAATTCACCCTGTTTATTGACCGCCGCTTTCGCGAGGATGACGACCTAGGCGAACCATTCGACCTCCCCTTGAGGCCGGTAGTGGAACAGGCCTTTGCCGAGCATTCCAGTCTGGTGCTGTTTCTTTCGGCTGGCGCAACCATCCGGCTATTGGCGCCGTTACTTGAAAGCAAACAGGTCGACCCGGCGGTGGTCTGCGTCGATGACGCTGGCACCTTCTGCGTCAGCCTGATCTCAGGCCATATGGGCGGGGCCGATCGTCTGGCCCAAGAGGTGGCCGGCCATCTCAACGCCAGAGCAGTGATAACATCGGCATCCCACGCCTCTGGCACTCTGGCGGTGGACCTGCTCGGCCGAGAGTTTGGCTGGAGAATAAAAGCAGACTCAACGACCATCACCCGCGCCAGCGCGGCCGTGATTAACGCTCAACCGGTCGGGTTCTGGCAGGGTGCCGGAGAGACAAACTGGTGGCCTGAGGGTAAGCCTCTACCGGAGAACATCACGGTTTACCCTGCTTTGGAAGACCTGGCTGCTTCGGCCTGTGCCGCCGCGTTGGTCGTCACCGACAAGACCGACGTATTGGACACGCTGCTGGCGGACAAGATAACCGTGGTCTACCGGCCCCGGAGCCTTGTTGTGGGCATGGGATGCCGCCGGGGCGTGCCGGTGGAGGAACTTGAATCGCTGCTGGCCGAAACCTTCGCGGCGAACAACCTGTCGCAGGAAAGTATCCGCGGCATCTCCACCGCTGAAATAAAACGGGGAGAGCCCGGCCTAGAGCAATTGGCCGAGCGCCACGGAGTGCCCTTAGCTTTCTTCCAGGCAGACGAACTGAACGGGGTGTTTGAGGACAATCCTGACGCGATCACCTCCAAGTCGGAGCGGGCCCACGGTCTGGTCGGAGTTTGGGGGGTAGCCGAGCCATCGGCGCTCCTGACCGCCGGCGCTCAAGAATTACTGGTGACCAGAAAAAATACAAAGCGGGCGACCATCGCCGTCGCCCGGAACAATTTCAACGCGAATTAACGCTTTTGAACGCCATAGGGAGCGCGATTAAATGACCACCCCACAGGGACTCGGAAAGATATATTTGGTCGGCATCGGACCGGGGGATGCCAGGTATCTGGCGCCTGCCGCAAGTGAAGCATTGGCCGACAGCGATGTCATTGTGGGATTCAGGGCCTACATCGAGCAGATAGAAGGACTGATCTCCGGCAAAGAGGTCGTCTCGATGGAACTGGGCCAGGAGTTGGAGCGGGCCGCCGCTGCGGTGGACTCGGCCTACGCTGGGAACTGCGTCGCCGTGGTGTCGTCCGGGGATGCCGGTATCTACGGCATGTCCGGCCCTGTGTTCCGCGTGCTCACCGACCGGGACTGGGACGGCCAATCTCCAGAGGTGGTGACCGTGCCGGGCGTGTCGGCTATGCAGGCGGCCGCAGCGGTGATCGGTTCGCCCTTGATGCAGGACTTTTGCGCCATCAGTCTCAGCGACCTTCTAACGCCGTGGGAGAAGATACGCGGCCGGTTGGAAGCGGCGGGGCAGGGGGATTTCGTCGTCGCCCTCTACAACCCGCGCAGCAAACGGCGGCAGAGTCAGCTACTTGAGGCCAGGGAGATATTGCTCAAGCACCGGCCCGGGAGCACTCCGGTTGGCCTGGTTGGCGACGCCTTTCGACCCGGTCAGCGGGTCAAGATCACCACGCTTCAGGACCTGGAAAAAGATGCCGAATTCGTGGACATGGTAACCATAGTGGTTATAGGAAACTCCACCACCTACATCCACGGTGGAAAAGTTATCACCCCCAGGGGCTACGAAGAAAAAACCAGGTAGATCAAGCGCGACCCACCAGGCGACCCTCGACGACCGAACTCGTTCGCATCGTTGATCTCCTCGTATTTCTACCGCGGCCTACCACTGGCATCCCAGATTTCCTTACCATACTCATACACGATTCATCAGATACTTTCCCTTGGTCTCTGTAACCTTGAACTAGGTAAAAGCTGAGAGTTATCGACACGTAAACCGCCTAACGATCTCTGTATGGCGACCAAAGATAGCTCACGCTGATCGGACCCTTCCGAAGACAACCCAATAGACCACATAATAGAGAACACTGGGTAGGTGGAAAAAATTGCTGGGCAACCACATACTGGTCGTTGACGACGAGCCGAATATCCTCCGATCTCTGACATTCATCCTCCAAAAGGGTGGCTACGACGTTTCGGTCGCAGAGGACGGAGAGGAGGCGATGACAAAGATCCGCGACTTGAAGCCATCCGTCCTGATCTTGGATGTGATGATGCCGAACAAGAGCGGGTACGACGTTTGTCGCGAGGTTAAATCTGACCCTGTATTACGTGACATCCACGTGGTTATGTTGACTGCCCAAGGCCAAGAAGGCGACAGGGAAGTTGCACTAGCCCACGGAGCGGACGAGTACATCAGCAAGCCGTTCAGTCCGATCCAGATACTGACCAGGATGAATGAACTGCTCGGATAGGCGCCTTAACACGAAACAAAATCGGTCCATTCATAACGCCAGTGTCACAAATTTTTGATCGCGGAGATGCTCCAACAGATATCAGGAGATCAGGCATCTTGCTAGAGGCCCGAACCACACAAACCACCCACGCCGCTACTCCTAAGCGGCGTTATATTTTTATTGCCCTGCTGGCGGCGGCTGGCAGCGCCCTTTCTATCTTGGCGTTTGCCGTCGTGCTGGGATTCGAGCGTGACCGGCACCAACAGGATTTCGCATCACAGTCAGCCGGCAGGATCGCGATCCTTCAGACAGAGATCGACGCCCATGTCGCGGTGCTACATTCCTTAGACTCTTTTTACTCGGCCTCGGATTCGGTCAATCGTCAGCAGTTTGGAGAGTTCGCCAAAAACGAATTGAATTCCCATCCGATGCATCCGGGAATCCAGGCACTGGAATGGATTCCGCTGGTAACAAAAGATGAAAAGGCCACCTTTGAATCTGCGGTTCGGGCCGAAGGTTTTGCCAACTTCCAAATAAACGAGCAACATCCCGAAGGTCGCCTTGTACAGGCTGGAGAGCGGCTCGAATATTTTCCGGTGAACTACATCGAGCCCTATTCCGAAAACGAGGCCGCCCACGGCTTCGACATTGCGTCGAACCCCTCTCGACTCGCGGCTCTAAATGAGGCCCGCCAAAGTGGCGAACCTGTAGCCACGCAACGGATTTCCCTGGTTCAGGAGCGGGAAGACCAAAACGGGTTCCTAGTGTTTGCTCCTATTTACCAGAAAGGGCTACCTCTATCAACTCCACAGTTGCGCAGTGACGCTCTATCCGGATTCGTCCTCGGTGTGTTTCGGGTCGGTAATCTGGTCAATGGTGCTTTGGCAATCTCGAGGTCGGGTCCATCGGCAGGGAACTATGGATTCTTCCTCTTTGACCGCTCTGCGCCAGAGGGATCCCAGACATTGATGACCCTTGCCGGTGGAGCTGGATCCGGCGAGATCGAGTCTGGCCAATTGGCATACACCGGTTCCTTGAGCGTCGGCAACCGTATCTGGGAAGCCAACTTCACCGCTCCGCGCCAATCCCTTCTAGCCATCTGGCAACCGTGGTCCGCGCTCTCAGCTGGATTGAGTTTGACCATCATCGTCCTTGCCTATCTGCTACTGGCGATGCAAAGAGAGACCAGGACCCGATTATTGGTGGAACAGCGCACACGGGAGCTATCCGAGACCAACCAGCAGTTGGAAGAGGAGATACTCGACCGGTCGAGGGTCCAACTAGAGATGGTGGGATTGTATGAGATATCCCGTATCTTCTCCGCCGAGGGAGACTTCGAAACCAAAGCCACCGAAGCGTTGGAAAAACTGGCCGTTCTGGCATCCGCCGACTGGGTCACCCTCAGATTGCCCAAGGAAGATGCGCCTGGTTTGCATCTGGTAGCCGCAGCCGGCCCGGCGGTGGGAAAATTCCCGCCGACCCAGGTCTTCACCGAGGCGTTCACTGAGGGGACGATCATGGTGATCGATGATTACTCATCTCATGCGACCGCTTCAAAACGTCTCACCGACCTGGGCATGAGGTCGATGGTGATACTGCCCGTGAGAGCCAGCGAACGTATCTCCGGCCTGATCACCGTGATCTCCAGGGAAAAGCGCCACTTCAACCCAGAGCTCGTGGCACTATTGACCGCCGTAGGTGAAGGGCTCGGCGTGTTGCTTGATAACTCCCTGCTCCACGAAGAGACCGAACGCTCCCACCTGTCCCAGCGCCGGCTGTCGGATGAGCATGAGGTGATGGCCGAGATCGGTCGTGTTATCGGCTCTTCGTTGGATATGGAGGATGTCTTTGAACAATTTGCACAGCAGGCCCGTGGCCTGATTCCCTTCGACCGATTGGAGATTACGCTGATAGCCAGGGACCACGAGTACGATGAAGTCGCCTTCAGCACATCGCCGTCTGCAACTACAGATGAGACCGCCGTTTCAACTCTCCTGGATGGGTCGTTGACCAGGCTGGTGGCTTCCAGCATGGGCGGATTGATCATTCAGGGACTTGGACCGGAAGCGATTCGTTCCGAACATCCATGCCTAGCAGATTCGTTGGATGCCGGGCTGCGATCGTGGTTGATCGTGCCGCTGATGCACCGCGACAGAGCGATCGGAGCGTTGTTCATCGCTGCCAATGAGGAGTCGGCATTCAACCAGCATGATCTCGACCTGGCCGCGCGCATCGGTAACCAGATTGCCAGTGCCATCTCAAACTCCCACCACTACCAAGAAGGTAAAAAACTGGAGTATGACGCTGGCGTACTAGCCAATCTTGGGCGTATCGTCAACTCTTCCATGGACATCAGCGAGGTCTACGAAACGTTCGGCGAAGAGATTCAAAAACTCATCCCCTTCGATCGCATGTCCCTTAGTTTCGCCAACTATGAGAACCAAACTATGTCGCCGACCTGGGTGATCGGGACGGACGTCCCCGGCCTCCGGGAGGGTGATGCCTTCCCGATGACCCGGTCCCTTGCCGGGGAAGTAGTCCGGACCAAAACCTCCTACTTGTTGGAAGCCGATTCTGAGCCTTACCTAGAGCTTAAATTCCCTGGACTAGTACCGGCATATAAAGCCGGCACCGTCTCCTTTATGGCCGTTCCGCTGCTATCCCGAGATGTGGTCATAGCAGTCCTCAGGGTAGGGTCAAAGCAACGAGGCATCTATACCCAACGGCATTTGGAATTGCTGGAGCGCATCGGCAATCAGATTGCCGGCGCCATCGCCAACGCGGACCTCTACGCCCAACAGAAAGTTGCTGAGGACGCCCTGAGGGAACGTGAGGCACGCCTCCGTGGAATAGTGGAATCCGCCATCGACGGAATCATCACGATCGATGAAAAAGGCTCTGTGGAGTCCTTCAACAAAGGGGCCGAGATCATCTTTGGCTACGCCTCCGCCGAGGTGGTCGGCAACAATATTAAGATGTTGATGCCCTTTCCGTACCACGGCCAGCACGATGGTTACTTGAAGATGTTCAAGGACACCGGCGAAAAGCGAATCATTGGACAGGGCCGGGAGGTCGCCGGACGCCGGAAAGACAACACACAATTCCCAATGGACCTGTCGGTCAGCGTAGTGGAGCTGGTCGAAAAACGCATCTACACCGGCATCATTCGCGACGTCACAGAAAGCAAGATACTGCAACAGGAGATAGAACAGCGCGCCAAGGAACTGGAGAAAGCCTACGCGGAACTCCAGACTCTGGATAAGATGAAAGACGAATTCATCTCAACGGTCTCCCACGAACTCCGCACTCCGCTGACGTCCATCAAGGGCGCGGCTGAGATTCTCCTCAACTACAGAGACGAAGACCCGGCAACCCAGGTGGAATTTCTCAGCATCATCGACAACGAAAGCGACCGGCTAACCAGGCTGATCAACGATGTGCTCGACCTATCCCGGATCGAATCAGGTGAGATGCGGTGGGAGATTTCCCAAGTGGACGTGAAGGGTGTTATCGAAACGGCCGTGCTCGGCACTCAAGCCCTAACCGTGCAGAAGAACGTGAAGGTCGAAGTCGACTCCGTAAATGACCTGCCTTCAGCAATCGCCGACCCAGATAAATTGGTCCAGGTGATTACTAACCTATTAAGTAATGCGGTGAAATTCACGCCCAACGGTGGGCTTATCCGCGTTCAGTCCCGCCTGCAGCCTGGCCCCCGGCAATCATCCGGGCAGCGAATGGTGGAGATCAGTGTCTCCGACAACGGCGTCGGCATTCTCAGAACCGAGTTCGACAAGATATTCGGGCGCTTCCAACAGGCCGGCACCTCCCTCTCCGACCGGCCTCAAGGGACCGGGTTGGGTCTCGCCATCAGCAAAGAGATAGTCACGCACATGGGCGGTCAGATATGGGTGGAAAGTGAACTTGGTAAGGGCAGCACGTTCTTCTTCACCGTGCCAACGAGCAGCCCTTCAAGTCCGGTGGCAGACGCGCCTGGCGAGATTAAAACCGAGGCAAGCCAAAACGGAAACCATGCTGCTGAAGTCGATCAACCGCCTTCCTCAACAACCGTTTCTCTATGACCGGCAGAATGTCTTTTCCCGGTAGCTAAAAGACTCTGTCCCATCCCTCTTGACCGGCGTTTGAGACACCAGGCCACCCAACTCTCTTCTCCCGTCCACTCCCTGTGAAGACCGTGTACAATCCGTTGCATCTTTCACGACCAGGTCCAAGTAGGAGCGAGAGCGCAACATGAGACGAAGCGAGTCCCGAATCCTTACCACCCACACTGGAAGTCTACCGCGTTCACCCGAACTTCAGGAGTTGCTGCGCTCCAGACTGGACCCCAACGAGGGCGAGGTGGAGGAGTTCCGCACCGGCGTCGACGAAGGCGTGGCCGATGTTGTGGCCAAGCAGGCAGCCATCGGGATCGACATCATAAATGACGGCGAGCAGGGCCGTGTCCAATATGCCACCTACGTGAAAGACCGGCTGACCGGCTTCGACGGCGAGCAGACCCTCAGGTCCCGCCCCAGGAAAGATATGCTGGACTTCCCGGAATTCGCCATCCAAACCGGGGTATCCTCATCGGCCACCATACCGTGGCCTGCCTGCACCGGCCCCATCGCCTGGAAAGACAAGGACGCCGTGCAGCGGGACATTCAGCGCCTCCAGGCAGCCACCGCCGGGACGAAGGCAGAAGAGGTGTTCATGACCGCAGCCTCGCCCGGAGTGATCGCTAACTTCCTGCACAACGAACACTACGAATCGGATGAGGCCTATCTGTACGCGCTGGCCGAAGTGATGAAGGACGACTACAAGGCCATCGTAGATTCCGGCCTGTTGCTGCAGATAGACTGCCCCGACCTGGCGATGACCCGGATCACCGAGTTCTCGCATCTCAGCGAGGAAGAGTTCATCAAAATAGTCGCGATGCACGTTGAAGTATTGCAATACGCCCTGAGCGGTCTACCCGCAGACCGGATGCGGATGCACCTCTGCTGGGGCAATACCGAGGGCCCTCATCACTATGACGTGCCGCTGAAAGAGATCATCAACACGGTGCTCAAAGTGCCGGTGGGGGCGATATCATTCGAGGGCGCAAATCCACGGCACGCCCACGAATGGAAGGTCTGGCAGGACGTAAAACTCCCCGCAGACAAGGTCATCATCCCGGGGGTTTTGGACACCACCACCAACTTCATCGAGCACCCTGAATTGATCGCCGAACGGATCGTCCGTTATGCCAGCGTGGTCGGCAAGGAAAACATGATGGTCGGCAGCGATTGCGGCTTCGGTACCTCGGCCTGGGGGCGGCGGGTGGAATCACGAATCGCCTGGGCCAAACTGGAAGCCATGGTCGAGGGAGCACGCCTGGCCAGCCAGGAACTATGGTAGGGACCGGCCTCCTCGCAAGAAAACCCATGCCGGAAGACCCGATGGAAGACCCGCAAGAAAACCCATGCCGGAAGACCCGATGGAAGACCCGCAAGAAAACCCATGCCCGAAGACCCTGATGTGCCTGTGACCGAGGCTATAACTGGCGAGCACCGTCTACGCTGGCGTACCTGTCCGCAGCCATGGTGCGCTTGCGGTCACTTCCAGAGGCAACGGGCATGGCGTTGGGACGCCGCTGACGCGCCAGATTCAGTCCTGCTGCAATAAGCTCAAGAAAGTACCGGTAGGCAACTTAGTCCTGCTGCAATAACCTTAAGAAAATACCGATAGGCAACTTAGTCCTGTTGCGAAACTTTGAAAATGAAGGTGATGCTGCGGGTGACCGTCCCATCGAAGTCTTTCTCCGAGCCGTACTCCTCCGTGGATAGCCGCAGCTCCATGCCCAGCCCGCGCATATCGTTGGCCAGTGCTTCCACCCTCCGGCGGACTTCATTTATATCTTTGTCGAGTTCTAACTGGTCATCTGTGGCCATGGGTCTGTTGAACACCTGATCAGGACGCCGCGCACTCGGGAAGGAACACGACGTCCCGTTTAATTTCTTGTACCTAAAGCCGGATTTCTACCTAAAGTCGGCCTTTAGTAATAGACCGAGTTGCCGGTGCCGCCGCCAGCCATGATGACTTCACCGGTCACAGCCCACGACTTATCCGAAGCCAAATAGGCCGTCAGGAAGCCAATCTCAGAGGCGTCTACCATACGGTTGATGTGGTTGGTCCGGGGGGAGCCATCAGTGAAGTCCTGGGCTTCCGCCTCGGCGGGGCTAACACCCAATTCCTTGCCGCGAGCTTCCATCAAACTAACCGTACGCTCAGTGCGGGTTATGCCGGGGTGGATGCAGTTGACGGTGATCCCGAACTTGCCCACCTGTGTCGCCAGAGTCTTGGTCAGATGGACCAAGGACACGTTGCGGGCGCCACCGCTAAGGTTGCCGGCCATCCGGGCGTTGCCGCCGCTGATGTTGATGATCCGGCCCCAAGGCTGTTTCTTCAAGAACGGAAGGGCGGCGCGGGCGCAGCGGAGCGCACCGACGTATTTAACGTCGAAGTCACCGAGCAATTCTTCATCGACGACCGTGTCGATCGGCCCTACGGCGCCCGGAGACCCACCCGGCAACGATGCGCTGTTGACCAAGATGTCCAGACCGCCCAATTGGCTGACAGCCTCGGCCATCACCCGGTCGACGTCCTCGCGGGAGGTGACGTCGAGAGCCATGGGTATGATCTTCCGGCCGGTGATATCTTCAATCTCTTTGGCGGCCTCGTCCAAGGCAGATTTCGTGCGGGACGCGATCACCACGTCACAGCCCTCACGGGCCAATTCCAGGGCGATGGCCTTGCCGATGCCACGGCTGCCGCCGCCTACAAATGCTTTCTTGTCTTTAAGTCCTAGGTCCATTGTTCGGTCTCCTATCTCACTCTCGTCTAACTCTTGATTACCGCCCGGCATTGGGCACAAATCCTTGGCGCATTTTACACAACGCCAGTAACGGCGGCAATCTGGCTTATGACGGCTGCGGAGCTTCCGGCACAGCCTCTTCGATGCGGGTGGTACCGCCGGGCCGGGCTTTGATCAGCGCCAGGACCGAGAGTACCGGCAGGGCCATCATCACCACCATACCCATGGTGTAGGTTCCGGTCAGATCGTGGAAGATGGCCAAGGGCAGCGGGCCCACGGCGGAGGCGCAGAAGTTGATGGTCATCGCTGAGCCTTGCACCTGGCCCAAACCATGACGCCCGTAATAGTGTGCCCATATAACGCCCTGGACGATGTGGTGCATCCCTCCGGAAACACCCATGACCAGCACATAGATCACGGCCATGAACACTGAGTCAACGGCCACCACCAGCACCAATGCGATGAACAGGGACACCATGGCAGAGGCGTAAAGGGCCTTTGGGCCGATGCGGTCTACGACGAACCCAGAGATAAGAGAGCTGACTGCCGAAGACGCGGCAAAGATCACGAACACCCCGGCGGCTAACGTCGCGCTCAGTCCCTTTTCTTCAAATATAGACGTCTGGTGAAAGACCAGCGCCGTCGAAACCAGCCCCGGAGTGCCCAGCGATAACGCCAATAGCCAGAAGTTGACCGAGCTGAAAACCCGTGTGTCCCTGCGGACTCCCTCTGCGGCCATCCTGGTCTCTGACGCGGGCGGTTCGGATGACCCATCGGGGAACATCCCCATATCTTCTGGGCGGTTCCTGACCACCAAGATAGCCACCGGGACGATCAATAATACCGCCACCAAACCGATCACGGCGTAGGCCTCACGCCAGCCAAAATTGACGATGAGGAACCTGGCAAAGGGAGGAAATATGGCGCTGGACAGCACTGCGCCAAGCCCCATCATGGCGATGGCCCGGCCTCGCTTGGAGACGAACCACGTGTTCACCAACAGGATCGAGTTGATGCCCAATGAGCCTTGCCCCAAGGCCCGCAGACTGGCAAAAGCGACATAGAAGAGCACTATATTGGTGGCGGTCGCCATGCCGAAGCAAGCCGCACCGAATCCCAGCCCAATGGCCACCAACATGACTCTGGGCCCGTAGCGGTCCGCCAACCGGCTAACGAAAGCCACCAGGACAGCGCTCATGGCAGTGCTCGCCATGTACAACGCTGAGATGCCCGGCCGCGACAGACCGGTGTCATCGATGATGGAGTCGATGAAGATCGAGAAGACGTAAGACTGGCCGGGACCGCTGCTGAAGACCACCAAGCCGGCCGCCGCCACGACGTACCAGCCGTAGAAGATGCGGCGTCCCGGCCTGGGCGGGTTTTCTGTCGGGGTTGCGATAGCTGTGTCCTTGGTGCCGGTTTGGTCAGAGCAACGCCTAATACTACGCCAGATGTCCGCTCTCTGTTCCCCGTTACGTCAACCTGGGATATAGTGTCTGCTGCATCATTGATGCTTGAGCCGGATGCTTAAGCCGGATGCTTAAAACTGACGCTTAAGACTGACTTCTGACTGGAGAAAATATGCCCGCCAAGAAAGGGACCGGACTGCTGATGGTCTGGTGCGACGTTCCTGCCGAACGGGAAGACGAGTTCAATCGCTGGTACAACGAAGAGCACATCGCCGATATACTGGCCATCCCCGGGGTTCTGAACGGCGCCCGCTACGAGGCCGTTAAGGGCGGGCCCAAGCACCTGGCCTGCTACGAGTTGGACAGCCCCGCCGCAGTGCTGGGCGACGGATTCACCAAGCGCATCAAGTCCAAATGGAGTGAGACCATGGGGCCGACAATCGTCGGCGAGAACTTCTTCAATCCGCTCTACGAGATGATCCATCCGGACTCGGTTTCCAGCGACATGGCGGACAGCGGCATGGCCCCCGCGCTACAAATAGGCCGCATGAACATCCCCGTCGAACGGACCGAAGAGTGGAACCAATGGTACAACTCCACTTTCGTGCCCAATTTCGAGAAAGTTCCGGGCGTGATCCGGGGACGCCGCTTCAAGACTGTGCGGGGCGAAGACCCGTTATATTCAGTGGTCTACGAGTTTGAAGACGGGAACGTCTCACAAACACCCGAGTGGGAGGCCCAACTGGACATCGACCCGTCAAATGCCGATATGCGTGCCCTCATCACTCACGGTCCGGGTTCCCCAAGTATTTTTAGAAAGACATTCGAGCTTTAGGCCCACGCCTCTAAAGGAAAATAAATATGCCCAATCACGTAGTAACCGTCGGCAACGTTGAACTGATCTCCCTGAACGACAACCTGCCCGTCAGGTCGCCCTTCGTGGCCTTCCCTCACACAACCATCGAGGAGTGGAACGAATACCCCGAGCTGATGCACGACCACGAGAACGCCAACCACCGTTGGGGCGCATTGGCCATTCGCTCTTCGGGCAAATTGATCATCGTCGACACCGGCATGCAGGGCGAGGGCTGCTACCTGTTGGACGACATGAAGGAGAAGGGAATCGACCGGGAGGCGGTGGACATAGTTGTTTTCACCCACGTCCATCCCGACCACGTCGGCTGGAACTACACCGACGGCATGCCCAACTTCCCCAACGCGCGTTTCCTAGTACCCCAGAACGACTGGGACTACTGGACCAAGCCTGAGAATATCAACACGGTCGACTACATCGTGCCCCAGGTCCTCCCGCTCAAAGAAAATGGTGTGATGGACCTCTTCGACGGCGAGTATGAGATCACTCCGGAACTAACCACCTACCCGACGCCGGGCCACACCCCCGGCCATAGCTCCATCCGTGTCACTTCCAACGGCGAACACGCGTTCATCCTGGGTGACGTGGCCCACAGTCCGATCCAAGCCCACCACACCGACTGGTGCCCCGAGTTCGACATCATCCCGGACATGGCCCGCGCCACCCGGCACTCGGTCATCGATATGCTTGAGGCCGAAGGCACCCTGGTCTCGGCCGGCCACTTCCCCGACCCCGGCTTTGGCCGCTTCGTCCGCGGCGAAGAGCGCCGCTACTGGCAGGGGATCTAGCCAAAGCTATGCCCACAGACAAGATTCCAGAAGAGTCGCCGGCAACGCTGGTTTTCCCCCAGTTCGAGTCGGAGATGTACCGGATGGCCGCATCAGAAATAGAAGGCCTGAGCGAAGAGCAGCTGGACTTCGAATCAGACCGGTGGGGCTGGAGCGAGTGGAGCATCCGCCGCCATCTGAGCCACATGGCATCGGGCAACTTCCGCTGGTTCTGGCAGCGGTGGGGACTCCAGTTGTTCCCTGGTGGCGCACCAGCAGGCGCGCCCAGTCCTGAAGAAACCAAGGCGATGACCCAGTCCGCTTACGACCGCAGGATGGACGAAGGCCTGTATTGGGACATCGGTGTGATCTTAGAAAAACTGCGCGAGGGTATCGCCCTGGGGCAGGCCATACTATCCAACGAGACCGCAGGGTCGCTACGGACCAAACAGCTTGAGTTCTCCGACGACGGCGAGTGGCCCTGGTTTTATCTGATCCACGGCGACGGTCTGACGCGGGACACAGAGGTTCCTACCAAGATTTGGTTCTCTTTAGAGACAATCTTCCGGCACCGGTACTACGAGCACATCACCCATCTCTACAACATCCAGAGGATCAAGCTGGCCCAGGGCCTGACGACCAAGACTGAGGTACCCATAGAAGGCTATATGTCCCTGCCGGGCTGGGACCTGAGCAAACCCACCGGTACCTGATAGCAGACTTTGATAGGAGACAAACATGCCCAAAGCAAAACTGGTCCGATTCGACGACGTGGAACATCAGAACAAGCGGCCCGGAGTGCTACTCACCAGCCTCGTCGACGGAGACACAGGCGCCACCCTGATATCCAGTGGCGTTGCCGAGTTCGCCGTCGGGGCGTCAGCGCCCACCCACTACCACGACGCCGAGGAATCGGTGATTGTCATCGAAGGTGAGGGCCTCATGGTTATCAATGGCGAGGAGCACATCGTAACGCCCAACGACGCAGCCTTCATCTCGCCCGGCGCCCACCACAGCATCGCCAACCACGGCGACCAACCCTTCAAGATCAGCTGGACCTACGCGAGCATCAATTGGTCAACAACGCCGGTGGAGTAGTCCCCTTCATTCCGGCAAACCTCAATCCAAAGCGACAATTTCCGTAGGCGCGGGTTTTTAACCCGCCTGGCCGCAGGTAATCCGAATTGTGATATGGAGGCCAGGTCGCCGTGCCAGTCTGTACCGGTGTGCTCAGATTGTTTTGGCTCACTCCTGATTGGGCCGGTTAAAAACCGGTACCTACGGTCCCTTCGTCATTCTGGCCTTCGCCGGAATCCGCGCAAAACAAACTGGCGAATGTTGGAAGACTTGTTGATAACCCTTGCCCACACCTCCGACTATGTCGAAAGTCTCGACTTCGTCGGACCATCCCATCACCCGTCAGTCCAGACGCCTGATATCAACAAACCGGATCAGGAACCCTATGCTGACGGCCAAGGCGATGGCCCCGCCAATGGCCATGGCTGTGTTGATTCCTACCAGGATGCCCACTCCACCGGTGAGGGCAGCGAATAGCGGTATCAACCCCTGTTCGTAGTGCCACACGCTGGTCACACGGCCCCGCAGGTCGTCGGGCACCAGGGTTTGGATCAGCGTCTGATTCCCCACTATGAAATGGGTCTGGGAGAACCCCATGATCACCATGATTCCAACCGATAGCCAGACCCACTGCGACAGGCCCAATATCAGGACCACGGATGACCCTGATATCAACATCACCAAGGTCACCATTCCTTTCTTGGTGAAGAATCCAAATGACGAGATCAGCACGGTGGCAAATAGGCCGCCTGCACCCATGGCCACGATCATGGCGGTGCTGACTCCGGCCCCTCGGCCCAACGCTTCTTCGGTGTAGGCCGGCAGGAATAACAACAGTGGCATGAACACCGCGGTCCGCACGATATTCATCAACATCAGTCGAAGCATCTCGTGGCTGCCCACTATGTACCGAAGACCTTCTTTCAAATCGGCCATGGGAGAGGCTTTTTTCTGGTCCGATTTTTCCCGATGCGGGGTCTTCATCGGCAGCAGCAACAGGATCATCCCCACGTACATTCCCGACTCTACAAAGAAGTTCCATTGGAAATCCAGGGTCTCGATAAGCACCCCGCTGACGGCCGCGCCGGTAAGACGCATGGAGGTGATTCCCATGGCGTTTAACGCCAATGCGTTGCCCAGGTCTTCTCGCGGGACTACGTTGGCCACCAGGGCCTGCCGGGTGGGCTGGACGATGGCAAAACCTACGCCCGACACCAGCATGTAGCCATACACATGCCAGATGCTATCGATCATATCTTTGGCCAGCAACACGCCGAAAGTCATTGCCGATGCGAACATCACCAGTTGGACGCCCATGACTATCTTTCTGCGGTCCCAACGGTCGGCCAACACCCCGCCCCAAGGCCCCATGATCAAGACGGGTAACGCCCTGACGGCCACGGTCAGGATGGAATGAAGCGCGGAGCCGCTGATCTCAAGCGCCAACCAGCCGATGGTGATGAACTGGAGCCATTGGGCACAGTTGGCGAAAAGGTTACCCGTCCACAGGAAACGGTAGTTGACGTTATTCTGCAGCGAGGAAAAGGTCTTGACTCGACCGGATGGCTGCCGGGCGGGCGCTCCGCTGGGTCGAAGGTTAGGGGTTTCAGGGGATCGTGGACGCAAACTGAGGGGTGTAGAGCTCCCAGATGAAGATAGGGCCGTCGAATATCGTAGTGCCACGGCCTAATTGAATCAATAGCCGCACGAATTGCCACCTAGACGGGTACTTCGTGAAACTCGCCTCTGTTCGGGTCTTAGGACTACTGCAAACCGTTAACGACAAACCCATATGTTCCCGTTCGTGGTGAGCTCCGTCGAACCACCTGCCCGCAGCCAACGTCCTTCGACAGGTCCGATTCCATCGAGACTCTCGACTGTGGTCGGAGCTCAGGATGAGCGGGGGTGTTGCAGAAGGCTAGGATAAGCGAAGGGTGCAGGGTATTTGGGGGAAGTTCGGTGCTAACTGGCCCCGCATAATCAGTCCCGGTAGTTCACGAACTGCAGGGGTTGGATGTTCTTCATGTCCTTGATGAAAGCGATGGCTTCCTGCAGGTCGTCTCGCTTCTTGCCGGTTACCCGTAATTCACTGCCTTGGATCGCCAGTTGGACCTTCATCTTGGCCGACTTTACGTCTTTGACTATCTTGCGGCCCAGGTCACTGTCGATCCCCTGCTTGATATTGACCGTCTCTCGCAGGCTACTACCCGCTGCATCTTCAGCGCCTTTGAATTCCAGCGCGCCAAGTTCCACCTTGCGCATGGCCAGGTATTTGCGAAGAAGTTCTTGGACCTGAGTCATTTTCATGCTGTCGTCAGCGGTCAGAGTCAGGGTGTCTTCAGACCGGATGATGGCGCACTTGGTGTTGGCCAGGTCGAACCGCTGCTTAATCTCTCGCTCAACACCGTTCAGAGCGTTATCAACTTCCGCCAGGTCGGTTTTGGACACCACATCAAAAGATGGCATGGGAAAAGAGCTCCTCGGGTTTAATGCTATTGCGTCCATGATACAACAGGTAAATCGTACAGGATTGGCATTTTTGCCTGATTTATTTTGTCGGATACGGGTTACCTACCTTCTCGTTAGCCTCCAAGAAAAGGTTGCGATAATTCTCCAAGTTCTCCCCTTCATCTTGCTTGAAATATTTCGTTAGTCTCTTGTAATTGTCATATAGTCCGAAATATATATGCACCGTTACTTGGGGTCTGTGGTCTCCCGCAAGCGCTTTCAAATACCAGGTGTTCGATTCGTTCAGTAGAGCGATTGCTGCTGGATGGTTGGTTTCATACAGGTTCTGAGTCTTGAAAGCTGCAATAGTAGCCAGCCCAGAAAAGACGGCATTACTGTCAGTTCCAGTTTCTACAATCGATCTATATATCGTCTCTGCTTCACCGAAATTGCCTTTCTTTAATTCAATTGCCGCCCTCGTTGATTGGATGTTTGTTAAATCCGTCGGCGTAAGATTGGTCTTCGGAATCCCTTCGAGAACTCTTTCTGCCCCTGTAATATTTCCAACCTTTAGAGTTCTTCCAACCTCCAGCAACCCGTTCGTTACCTGCTTGGTGGCTCCGTTGTAAATCAAACCCGAATTATCTTCCTGGAAATAATCGTCTTGCTTGAAACTTTCGATAAATCTAGAAACGTATGAAAACATTGTCGGCTTGTGTTGCTGATGCGAGAAAACCAGCCCAATACCAATTGCAACTATTCCAATAATTTGTATTGAGAGCCCGACGTTCATTGAATAGAAACCTCATGATATGGAAGCATGCATGAAACCCTCTTGGGTTCCTCAATGAGATTCTGGAAATTAACTCACTTCCTTACCAATTTTACATCATCGGTACCACGGGATATGGCACAACGCATGGAGAGAATAAATCGATCGAAAAACACGCGATCGAAAAAATTTATTGAGCGGACGCCGCCTTGGTGCTACAGTTCTTTGTGCTGATGCCCATGGCTTCAACTCTGGTCACCCAAGTTTCAACGGGCTGGTAGGCGAATTTGTTCTCTGTGTATGTTCTTCGCAACCCGGAAGGCCGTCTTTACATCGGTTTCACTACCGATTTGCCCCGTAGTCTGCGGCAGCACCAAGGCGTTCAGGTAGGCTGGACCGAGGGCAAAGGGCCGTGGAAACTCACCCTCCATGAGGAATTCGAAGACCGCGCTCCGGCGATGCGCCGGGAAAAGGCTTTAAAAAGCGGCGATACCGACCAAGAACTTCTCCGAAAATTATCTTCGCCTAGTCTCTGATCAATATTGAGCGCGCGCCGACTAGGTGCTACAATCCGTGTGGCTAACAACCACGGCAACAATCCTCTTTTTCTACGTTCCCCGATAGCTCAGCGGTAGAGCGGTCGGCTGTTAACCGATAGGTCGTAGGTTCGAATCCTACTCGGGGAGCCATCACTGGCGCTACTTTCTCACCGGGATTCTTGAATGTGTAGCTTATTTCCAAGTTTTCACCTGTGACGGCGACTTGGCTCAACATTTCCCGCAAAAAGAGCTTTTTGTCTTCAGTAGCACTTTCATTCAGATGAGTCCTAGCAGCTTCTATAACTTGATTCACCGCCTTCTCGGACACGTTCATTGTTGGCTGTTTATTGGTATCGATCCCATCTAGCCGACCGTTAAGCTTGTTTAACGACTCGTAACACTGATTGATTGGGCCTGCTAATGCATCGGGATTTACGCCCCTAGAAATCGCATCTTGGTAATTGCGCAATTCTCCTTCCACTCTAATCGCTTCGACCTTTAAACCTTCTGCCGCGCCGCTAACTAATTCTTTATCACGCCGAGATTGCTGATCCATGATTACAAGTCCTCGGCTAACGCAGCCTGGCTGCAATATTTCATCAGCTACGACGCCAATCACGAATTCCTCGATTGCGGCTTTCTTAATCAACCGGCACTCGGATGCAGGAATTAAGCTTTTATTCCTAAGTGAGCAGGCATAATATTCTCTGGTGCTGTTGGCCCACCCAACGTAATTGCATTGGTGTGTGGTGCACCACAATAAACCGGAAAGCAGGTAATCCGACTTCATAGTTCGTTCACTGAAGTGGCTCTTTCGTTTGTTGCCTAGAACAATCTGTACTTTGCCAAACAATTCCTCGGTCACAATCGCTTCATGCGCTCCTTCAGTAATAACCCATTCGTTTTCTGGGTTATTTACCCGGATAGCCTTGGTTTCCACATGGCGTTGACGGTTATATACCCTCTGTCCTAAGAAGACCCGATTATGTAGGTACGTTGACAAGCTAGATTTGTTTTTGACTACCCCAGTGGCCAGAACAATTTCAGTGAAGCTGCTTCCTTCGCTTGCCATCTGGAATGCAAGTAAAGCCTGGTCCCGTCACTCCGGGTCGGGTTCCCAGGCGGTACGGACTAACGGTTCGCCTGATCTCTTGAGTCCTACAACCTTACTTGCGCTCCGATACCCCTTCGGTGGTCTACCACCTGCCGAAAATCCTTGGCGAGCAATCTCTTTTTGGCCACGCAGAACATCTTCGCCAATTTGTAATGTCAAAAACTCATCGACGACGGCAAGTATCGATTCGATCAGGAATCCCAGTGCTCCTTCCATCTCAGGTTTTTTAACTAATGCGACACGAATTCCCTTTCGTCTAAGAAGGGCCTGATAAGTCAAACGATGCTCCAGCTTTCTGGACAATCGATTCGATTTCCAAGCGACGATGACATCGAAAACCTTGGGTTTCTCCTTGGCCAGTGCCATCATTTCTTGAAACGCGGGGCGATCGTCGGTCCGTCCAGATATCCCACCGTCCTTAAAGACATTTACTACTTCCCACCCCTTCGATGCGGCAAAATCTTCACATTCTCTAATCTGCGCTGCGATTGGAGTCTCTTCTTCCGCCTGATCTTCGGTACTCACCCGAGCATAGATTGCGACCCGGAGAATCTTAGTTTCAGTCTCGTTTCCGTTTACGTTCTCAATCATTACTCAACCTTTCGTGTCTTGGGTCCAGTCTTCGGTCTATTCCGCATGTAGTTCTCCAGCGACGAAGTTTCCACTAGCCAGTCGCGACCGAACTTCAATCCGAAGATAGTCCCAGACCCCATCAATCGCCTGATGTGATCTTGGGATATTCCAGAGTGGCTGGCAGCCTGTCTTGTCGTGAGATAACCATCTAACATAGATTTATTATACACGTTAACGTGTATAATTTAAGGACAGTTGAGACATGAGCATCAAAGTCAAAGACGAACTCCGCTCCGGGGTAATGACTCGTCAAGAACTTATCGCCACACTGGGTAACGACGACCTGTTAGACAAGGCCCTCAGCAGATTAGTTAATGCCCGTGAAATCGCCAATCCGAAGCGTGGTAGCTACAAACTACCGATGAAGGCTCGGACCTTAATGACTAATCATCAGGGGGGTACATCGGGAAGGCATAGGGGGTGGGGTACTGGTGGGGTAGTGGGGGGCTCAGCCGGAACATGACCATTCCAAGACAACTAGCCCTTGGGGAAGTTATAGGGCAGAAAAAGGGAAAAGCCCAGTCGAAACCCCGTCCGGTGTCTCCAGGTCGTCCAAGGCGAGAACTGGACGTAGAACTGCTTAGAGAGCTACGGGATAGGGGTTATGGGTACAAACGGATTGCGTCGGCATATACAAGGGCGACCGGTGAATACATCTCTCATGCGACTGTGCGAGAGCGGTTGGTTGATGGTTAGAACTCAGCCTGGAATTTTGGACTGTGATAGCAGGAATTTTTGGGCTCGACGATTAAACTATTTAGCTTGGAACCATGCCCCTGAGTAGACACCTCTATCCGGTGGAGAGGCCACGAAAGGCGCCATACCAGCAAATATTTCCTGGACTTTATCAGATGCGTCCCGAGCATTCTGACTACTCTCATAGAGTCCTATTATTGTTATCTCGTCCTCCCCGGTCACAGCGACTGCGAATCCAATCATACCGGTTAATTCGGTCACTACTCCGGACTGCGCGTCGATAAACTTAGTTGCGTCGTCCATTTTTCCAGGTTGCAAACTAACAACGGTTTTAGATATTCCAGGCATTTTCTTCACTCCTAATACTATTTAAAAACGTGCCTGACAGTAACATACCACGACTTGCCAATAAATTAATCCAATGCGCTACTTTTCTTGTTTCCGGCCCCTCTCAGGAAGGCTAGGAGGCGGATACTTAAAGGGTAGGGGCGTGTATGCCGAGTACCTTGCGATTGTATACCGTATGCAAAACGCTAGCTATGGATACAGCCATCAAACCGGTACTATCCCGACAACTTCGATTGCTAATCAATAGCTCGAAGCTACATTCCGGGCGTGAAATTTTGTCCACTGCGTTACTACCTCCATCGACGCCTGAAGTTTACGCCTCGTTCTTCGAGGATATTCTCGGGGACATAGCTGTAGATGGCAGAGTTACCAAAGGTTTTCTTACACTTTTATACGCCGGCATCGCCCCGGATAAAATAGGCAAACCCAACAGCCACCAGAGCCTGCGGAGAAGGGTTACGACACATGATGGGTAGGGCATTCTCAGTCCTTCTACTACCTGGAGACGCTTATGTGCCCTTAACGCGTCCATCGCTGCTGTTGGTTAAACTGGCGTTCGATGGCTTTTCAGGGACTTCGGTTCCCCGAGACTATAACGATCCTCATGCTTTTGTAATCTGGTCCTGACATTGATACGGACACTTGCTAAATCTATGTCAGACCAGCATAGCCAATGTGTCCTTTGCTCATAAGGTCTTGAGCCGGTGGGGCCGGGCTGGCGGCCTGCTGGTTGGAGGGCTGGGATTTCGGGGCGTTTCTGGGTGTAAACCGGAGGGGTGTGTGACTCCCGGACCTGGATGGGGCCGTCAGACATCCTAGTGCCACAGCTGCGGTGAAGCAATGGCCGATTGCTCGCGGCTGCGTTAGTCCTTAAACTAGCCGGGGCTAAAATCGCCATGGTTGATATAACTGCATTGGTAGGGAAAATGAAATTCGGTCTGTTCTACTCGATCCAGTTTCCCGACCCCACACAACATGAGACACGTTCAAGGGCAGAAAACATTAGGGTGGTGGCGGGTTTGGACTCCTGGCGCAAGGTGTAGATCTACCGCACCTAGAAAGGAGTCAGATTGGTATGCGCGGACGTTCTTTAAATAGCTATACTGTGACATGGCTGTAGGAAGTTAGGTACTCGGTTCAGTCATAGGTGTAATATATCTGCGATTCTAATGTCATTAACCTTTTGATGTACGAGCGAAACTGCAAGAGAGTTAACAACTGAATACTGCAGGTATGCAGCTGGCGATCGGCGAAGGAGGCAATATGGTTCAGACAAAGATTGAGACAAACTTAGCATTGGTAGAAGCCCATTTTGGCAGTGAGGCTAACGGGCGAGTCGACGAGGCTGTGGGCCTATATACCGACGATATTATATGGGAAGCACCTTCTCGAAATATCGTCCTACATGGAAAACAGGAAGTGGCAGACAACTACCGGGAGATGTTTTCCGGGTTCAAAGACGTGGAATTTCGAACTTTGGACCGTTTCGCAACTGAGGACCGAGTCGTCGACGACAGTGTCATTTCCTTAGAGATAATTAAGGACGGTTTCATGCCATTTCCTGTGGGTACTAAGGTCGAAATGCGTTTGACCCATATATTCGAGATTCGGGACGGAAAAATTAGCAAAGAAATCGGTATCGAGAGTCCGCCGAAAGCGGTCTAAAATACGCTACTGAAACCACCTATCGAAGTAGCAACGATATTACGCGATAGTTGAGTCAGATGATTACTCTGATGTAAATCTGCTTATGCAAGGCCATGTTTTTGACGGTTCGGTTGAAATTCCGCCGTGTCTCGACATTACGAAGCAGAGGAAAAACCAGGGAGAATAGGGCACATAAACAGCTCAGTCCTCTCCCTCAAAAGGGTGGTTGGAAAAATTTCTGAGGCCGCTCTTTCTTTTTTCCAAGTTCCCAACTGGCCAACGTACCTTACTGGGTGCGCCTTGTCGGTTCTCGGGGCCTTTTCTGAAGAAGGGAAAATTTCAGGACATGGTCTGCGATTAATAAAATGCAGGCGGACTTCGCATCTCGGCATTAACCTAGAGCTGAGCCGCTTACCTTAGATGTCACTAGTACTATTGCTTTGCAAGAGGTCAACCGCCGCATGCGAGGAATGTTTTATGGCTGGAAGCTAGCCGGGCTTGCTCTACTGGTAATTGGCTTGGTCAGCGGTCCAGTGTGGAGCGGAGTTGGTGTATGGGTCAAAGCTCTCGAGATGCAGTTTGGCTGGAGTAGGGCGCAGTTAACGGGTGCATTTTCTCTTGCCCAGCTGGAAGGCAGCATACTTGGCCCATTACTCGGCTACCTCATAGACCGCTTGGGTCCTCGGCGCATGGTATTTATTGGGCTAGTGATCACCGGTCTAGGTTTTGTCTTGTTCAGCCGTACCAACAACTTACTGACATTTTATGTTTCCTATGGATTGATCATGTTGGGCACGGCAGCAGGGAGTTGGCTCCCGCTCATGACGGTAGTTAACAGGTGGTTCATACGGAAACGCGGTTTGGCAATGGCGGTAGCGGCAGAAGGGTCTCCATTGGGAGGCCTATTGTTGTTACCGGTACTCGCGTGGGCGGTCACTCCTAGCCACTTCGGTTGGAGTACGACGGCCCTATGGATAGGAATTGTTTTCCTGGCCCTGGCCTTCCCGGTATCCAGGTTCATTCGTGAACGGCCCGAAGGTTATGGCGAACGCCCCGATGGTGATCCATCGCCGAATGCGTCGATGAGTCAAATTGAGGTTGTCAGGACTCTTCCAAGGGATATCGGTAGTAGAGATGAACCTGACTTCACGGCGAGTCAAGCAATTCGCACCAATGCTTTTTGGTTAATTACTTTTGGCCATGCCTTCTCCAGCATGCTTTTTGCGACATTGACCGTGCACTTAATACCGATGCTTTCAGATCGAGGGCTGTCTTTGCAATCATCGGCCAACGTGTTTTCAGCGATGATGGGAGTGGCGGCAGTTTTTCAGTTGATAGGTGGATACGTGGGTGACCGGATGGAAACCAGAGTGGCGATCGCCGTTTTCGGATTCATCCAGGCCGCTGGCTTTACTATAGCCGTGTTTACCGAAAGCATGCCGATGGCTATTCTATTTGCGGTATTATTCGGTGCTGGTTTTGGCGGCCGTAATCCCTTAACTGTAGCTATTCGAGCTGAGTATTTTGGACCAAACGCCTTCGCAACAATCACTGGTATTTCCAGTGCCCCGATGTATTTGTTCATGTTAGCAGCACCTCTGTTCGCAGCGTTTATCTTTGACACGCAAGGCAGCTACCTGATTGCCTGGTTGATATTGGGTGGCTTAGGATCTATGAGTGGGGTACTCTTCTTGTTGGCCAAGAAACCACTCTAACCATCTTTACCTAGTACCAAAGGTGCTAAAAGTTTCCTCACTCGAGGGGGATTTTCTTGTTTCAGAGACACCTCTCATCGGGAAGGCATAGGGGGTGGGGTACTGGTGGGGTAGTGGGGGGCTCAGCCGGAACATGATCATTCCAAGACAACTAGCCCTTGGAGAGGGGACGCCGAAACTCATCTTGATTACATTGGTTGCCGTGGTTGTGGGGCTGATGGTTGGTTGCGGAGGCGGGTCGGACGAATACGAATACCCTAATGGGATGTTGTTCCGCGGGCGATTATAACTACAAGGCTATCTACGTCTTGAACCCGGTTGCTGTAAAGGTGCTGGTAGCATAGTAATTTTCAGGATTGGGATTGGGAATGGGAGATCGAGTAAATCTGGACCGACTCTCTATCCAGCATGTTCGTGTTTGGCAGGAGACTTCGGCGATGGGCAAGTTGAGCGATGCAGAGTTGGAGATGGTTTACAAGACCGGCATCCAGCCCACCGTTTACCTCGCCAACAAATCAGGCTGGTGTAGAGGAAGGGCTGGTGCAGATTTGGGGCCCAGTGGAGGAAGTCGGGGCACCGTTCTAGGAGAATGAAAGTTAGGGTGTAGCGAGACATCGACGACCATGGTGCCTGATTGGCGGTAGGTGGAACCCTCTCGGGGGCACGTAAACGGGGAACGGAATCACACCTTTGAGCCGAAATGCGCAGGCCGAGTTTGATTCATTCGACGCCGAATTGACTAACGATAGCTGGAACTAGAACCCCTTCTCGCTTCCCCTGAGGATGCGGTGCCACCACGAACCGATTGCCTTCCGGCGTCGTACCTGCGGCTTCCACGGGGCCACCTGGGTCTCTGTACTCCACTACCCACCCCATTCCTTCAATGAAGGGCTTTGCCCACGAATATCCGGTCAGAAACAACAGGCGACGTGGCATCCAATCTTCAATCTCGACTCGGAGCATGCGGATGCAATGTTCACGTTGAGCTTTAACTAGACCGGTCGAAGGGTTACCGGTTGAATGAGGTGAGATCTTATATAGATTGCTCCAACACATCTTAGAAACATCGTCGATTCCCAACCGATCCACCGTAGCGCGAAAGACACGCCAGAATGCCGACTTCTTGGTGTTGGTTCCCTTTTTCGAGCCCCAATTGCGATCTACCCATTTAATGGGCTCCCCTTTGAACCACCTCGTCGGGACAAAAGTATCCTCAAGGGTTTCTGACAGCTTATCCAAGTCCTTTAGGTCGTCAGCGAGCCACTCTTTTGGTCTCCAACCATTAACCGCTCTGCCAATAACCATGAACTCGCAGGTGTCTTGAGATCCTTTAAGAGAGGCAAATGCCGTCAGCGGGTCCTTTCTCCAGACGCCAGGTGAATGTGAAATGGATTCTAATAGCTCCTTAAAGACCTCTTTATCACGGCGGCGCGCGTCTTGCTGATCGATGTTCATATTGGACTACCAACTGACTCAACCGAGAGGCTAAATCCCTTCAAAAGTGCCATACCTTTGACGTCAATAAGGATTCCTCATCGGGTGGTCGAATGGTATTGGTAATAGTGGACAGTATATAACCAATTGGAAATGATGCCCTACCCGGCAGAGGTGATAGAAATCGACATTGATGGGCGTACCTTCTTGGTGCGCCCCGTCGGCGCATGGGTGCTGCAATCAGGCAACGTGGTTGCCGCAGGGCTGGCGGCGTCGTTGAATAAGCCGCAGGAATGGGCTGTCGGATTCTTCTTCGGGAACGTGGAACTTAGCCTGGAACTGTGGGATATAATTGCGGGCATCTTAGACTTTGACGATTGAGAATTTAGGAGTCTGACACGGACGTTGGATCGTAAAGAGTAAAAACCATGAGCGAACTAACTAGGTATTGCACTGAATGTGGCTCACAAATCCCGGCCTCCGATCGTGAATCTTGTTCTTCTTGCGGAGCAGGAATTTCACCTTCCTTGCTTTATCAACCAGTCCGACCCGTAACAAAACCAGCGCTGGATGAACCTAAATGGACTATCGGCGGAATACTCATAGCTGCTCCTATTTTTTTGGCCATGTGGGCCGTGCTTGGTCTTGTTGTATGGGGTGGCCTTCACTATTTTCTTGGAGTCCCCGCTCCATCGGCACTTCCGTTTCCCGAACCGAGGACGGAGTGGCTCGATGTATTTGATGGATATTGGGCGTTTGTCTTGGGTGGAGGAATTGGGCTCGTAGTTCTTCTCATATCTACTAAGATTAAAATCGTTAAGAAAATACTCGACATACTGGCTACAGCGGTCATTTCTCTTGTAGTATTTCTTGTTGTATGGGGTGGCCTTCACTATTTTCTTGGAGTCCCCGCTCCATCGGCACTTCCGTTTCCCGAACCGAGGACGGCGTCTTCACCCAGTGCAGAATTTGAATCGGCAGACTCGTTAACTCGGGATTTGGAAGATCGCGCCAAGGAAATGTATAAGCACATAGACGGCTCTGAATCGGGGTGGGGTAAGACCTATAAATATTTAACTCCAGAGTTTCGCTCCCAGTGCACTAAAGATGAGTTCGTGGAAGCCACTATGACGTTGTCCGCTCTGTTCATGGGATGGGGTGAGAAATACAAGATGGAGGTTCTCGATGTATCTGCATCGGAGCACGGTCTGAGATACTCACGGGCTTTTTATTTACCGTCAGTGGTCGTTAGTGTCGGAACGGTCGTGGTTAAATTCGATAATGAATCTTACGAAGACGCGGATTCCGAAACATGGATAAAGGTCGATGGTACTTGGTGGAATGCTTCATGGGATGAAGATGACAACAATTTACTTTGGTTAGCCTGTCAGGATTAATGCGCTACCTTTCTTCCATATCACTAGCACTTATCGTTCATGTCCTGCTTTCCATCGGCGTGCTGATGGCGTTGGCCTGTACAGCGACGCCTCTCGCGCCGACGCCTGCCAAGCCGACGTCATCGGGTGCATTTAGCTGTATGGAATTGGCGGATAAACTCGCAACCGCTCAAACCGAAACCGCAGCTAGGGTTCTAACTAGTTCATGGAACGAAAGCGGATGCGCGCAGAAAGTGGCGGGAGTAACCAAAGTGCCGACGGCAAGGCCGACGGCAATACCTGCGACGACCATGACCTCGAGAGAATTCCGGGAATTCTTGGGCCTTCGGCCAGCAGGAAAAACACCAGTCCCTACCCTCACCAGCTTGGACAGGTTTTTATCAGTTCCTACTGACTGTGTACGGGTTAAAAAGACTGAAGCGCGAAAAGTAAGGAATAAATATTCAGCATCTGGATATCAGTTGTTGTTGAATTGGAGAGTCGAGAATATCTGCGATGTTGCAATAACAACAGGCCAAACAATAGTGATTTACGACAAGGACAAAAGCATTATCACTTCCCATGTTGAGGATTCTGCGGGCGTTCTTAAATTGCTCCCAGGAGAATCACTCCTCTCTAGTACACCGCGCGATTATGGATGGGCGGGCGGAGACGCCTTCCACAGTTATGAAATCGAAGTTCCTTGGAAACCCGATTGACCAAGTCCGTCGATGAATATTGGAACCTTTGGGAGATGTTTGGGAGATGACGGGCCGTAACGGATGAAAAAGAACGCCCCCTGATTTCTGGTCAGAGGGCGTTTTCATGCCTATAATGTCTGAGTTAGCCACCATATGGAGAGATGGCTGAGTGGACGAAAGCGACGGTCTTGAAAACCGTTATGCTTCGCATCCCCGTCAATTAATGACTAGGTCCTATGAAAGAAGCCCCCTCGTTTGAGGGGGCTTCTCTTGTTTCAGCGACACCCCCATCGAGAAGCCTAGGGGGTGGGTACTGGTGACGGTGGGGCTATGCTCACAAGGGGCGGGCTGAAATCAGATAACTTTCCGCAATACGATTATGCGTTGGTTGGCTTCATGGTGTGCCAGGTTGTGGCTTTCTCGTAGGTGTGGGCAACGTTCAAAATGGCGGCCTCGCCCCCTGGCCGGCCAGCAATCTGTAGGCCGACGGGTAATCCTTGGGCTCCGAATCCACAGGGCACGGAAATAGCCGGTGTGCTTGATAGGTTGAAGCTGTTGGTGCGCATGAAAGGTAACCGGGAGGCTGTCTCTTTGCTTGTCACTACCGGGTCATCTTGCAGTTCGGGGGCCACTTTGCCCGATGTTGGCATTACCAGAACGTCATACCTCTCCAATGCATCAAATACTTGTTGCCGGAGCATAGTCCTCAATTTCTGAGCTTTGTAATAGACTTGGGCCGGGATGATGCTGCCAGTCAA
>Ga0209501_10000645_pt1 | contig 41387 bp, 30 predicted proteins | sample ArcticOcean_MG_C_4_FD_187434 | JGI IMG/M metagenome (GOLD analysis project Ga0209501, IMG submission 187434) | Marine microbial communities from western Arctic Ocean - ArcticOcean_MG_CB4_134 (SPAdes) (version 2) | ecosystem: Environmental > Aquatic > Marine > Oceanic | place: Arctic Ocean...
GACGTGGGCGATATGGCTGCCGTCATTACAATCTTGGACCGTGAAACCGGACAACAGGTGTCTCTCCAATCGGCCGGTGCTGTAATCTTCAAGAATGGCCAGCAAGCTGAATTCACCTCTTCAATGAAAGGGGAGAATGTTTATGCCAGATTCGATCCCGGTTCATACCGGTTGTTGGAGCTGGAGTCTGTAACGCTGCGGCGCAATGAAGAGAACGTCAGCGGGGTGGTGCACAGCTTCATCCCCAAGGTCACCAACGGAAACCTCACTATAAGGATGCCAGACGGGCGATTACGCTCCTTCAGCCATGACTCAGAAACACCTATTCGCCGCGACGGACTAAGTGTCTCCATCCATGACGTGCGGCTCGGCGATTTAGTTCGTCCCAACACTCGTGTCTCGAGTTCGGTAGGCTCAAATGGGCAAGAGCAGGAGATCGGCTTCCTCAGCTTGAAAGCCGCGGAGCCGGGTCTGATTACTGGCGTCATCAGGGGTATTACCGGGGATTTAAACGGCCAGGTCCGGGTCACCGTCTCAAACATCTGGTTGGACCTGATCAGCTTGAAAGTCAGCTCAAACACCGCCATCACCCTTCAGGGAAGGGAGCTGGCTGCACAGGACCTAGAGATAGGCCAGGGAATTGCCCTTGGATCCTACGACCCGGTGACAATGGAAGTTGGAATCCTTGCATTGCATCCGCCCAAACTCTCAGATAAGGCTGGTCTTCCCAGCGGCAGCAGTTAATCTTTTGATTAAGAGTTAGACCGGCTGCACAACACCGTACTGCCCATCAAAGCCGGGAACAATCTGCACCTGGCCATTTCTGACCTTGGTCACGGCAACGGCCAAGTTCTCGCCGCCGACCCGCTCCAAGTCTGAATACCCAACTTGGGTGAGAACTTTCACTTCTCCGCCCAGTTCACCACAGATACGTTGGTAGGCCTGACCAACCGATTTTGCCGCCCGGCCTCTGCCCATGGTGTGGGCGACCAATTCAACTAACGGCACCAATTTGCTATACGGCCGTTTCAACTCTTCTATGGGTAGGGTTCCTGCTCCGGATAATTCTTCAACCCGGTGAACCACTCCCAAAGTGAGGGGTCGTCCGCACTCCGGGCATCTGTTTCCCAATCGGACTGTCTGATCCGGCGTCTGGCTGACTCCGCATTTGCGATGGCCAGACAAGTGATACTTCCCCTCTTCTGGGAAGAACTCTAAAGTTTTCTCTACATTGTTGTTCTTCAGACCGGCCGCCACGCCAGGATAGCTAGCCGAACCTTCAAATATGGTCAGTTCACGACCCATATTCGGCAGCGAATGGGCGTCAGAGAAAGACACAATAGTCTTCCCAACCAACGCAGGCACTACCCAGTTCATCTCCGGGTCGCTGGACAGCCCCGTTTCCACAGCCGGTACATGTTGGGCCATATCGCCGAAGCATTCGCCCAAGGCGTCGAACCCCGATTTCGATCCCAACATCCCGTACCAGGGAGTCCAAATGTGTGCCGGTATAACCATGCAGGCTTCATCTATATCCAGCAATCGGGAAGTCAGGTCTCGAGCAGAGGCTCCAACCGTGGGCCGTCCATCGCCGTTTAACTTGGAATTGAGGCTGGTCAGCATCTCCCGGATGCCGTGGACGGCTTCAAAACTAGGTGCGAAGACCAGCAGGTGCACTCGGCGGGAGCGACCACCCTGTTTGAAGACGCAGCTTATCTCAGTCCCCAAGACAAACTTAACGCCGCCAAACTCAAAATAGCCGTCATCATTCGGGGCCAGGTTTTCTTCCAGTTCCGCCAGCCAAGCGGGATGGGTGAAATCTGCGCTGGATAATAGATCAATACCTTTGATCTTGGCCCACTCAGCCATATTTGCCAGGGTCAGGTTCTTGCTGCACGCGTAGGCGTACCGAGAATGCAGGTGTAAATCGGCGATGAATGACATGGCCGCAGTCTAGCATGAGGAGAATTTGGCCGAGCCACGAAAATGAGTCTGGTGGCGTGCATAACTTGACCGTTGGCAGGCGCGGTTCTATCCTTGATAATACGAAGGTTCGGTAGTTGAACGGCGCAAGCCTAAAACCAATCCGGCAAACCCCAAAGGAGACCCCATGACCACCAGCGCAAAATCGGCAGCCGACCTGAGTCCAATGTCAGACCGAGTTGTTGTCCGCCCCAGTGAACCAGAAAGCGTTACCGCAAGTGGTTTATTCCTGCCTGATGCCGCCCAAGAGCGCCCACAGCAGGGCGAAGTAGTGGCCACCGGACCGGGCCGAGTGCTCCCGAACGGGAAACGTATCGACATGGAAGTTCAGCCCGGCGATAAGGTGATTTATTCCAAATTCGCCGGAACTGAGATTGAAGTTCAAGATGAAGAGCTCCTCGTAATGGGATCCAACGACATTTTGGCCATTCTTTCTTAATAAATCTTCAAAAACCCCAACAGAACAAACCAACTGAGGGATTAGTCCTTCGTAGAAAATGGGAGGATTCCCCGCCCAACTTAAGGAGTAATCAATGCCTGCCAAAGAGATCATCCGCGACGAGGCGGCCCAACAAGCGCTACTACACGGCATCGACACCGTTGCCAACGCCGTGAAATTGACCCTGGGTCCCAAGGGCCGAAACGTTGTTCTTGAGAAGAAATGGGGTGCACCTGTCATCACTAATGACGGTGTGACCATCGCCAAAGAGATTGACCTGCCCGAGTCCTTTGAGAACATGGGCGCCCAATTGATGAAAGAAGCTGCCGCCAAGACCAATGAGGTCGCCGGCGACGGTACCACCACCGCCACAGTGTTGGCCCAGGTGATTGTTCAAGAAGGCATCAAAAACGTGGTGGCTGGTGCGGACCCCATGGCCATCAAACGTGGCATCGACAAGAGTGTGGCCGCAGTGGTGACTCAACTCGGCAAGAACTCAAACTCCATCTCCGGACGGGACCAAATGGCCTCCGTGGCCTCGGTCTCAGCCAACGATAAAACGATCGGAGACATGCTAGCCGACGTCCTAGAAAAGGTCGGCGCCGAGGGTGTTGTCACCGTAGAAGAGAGCAAGGGCGTTGAGTCTGAAATCGAGTTCGTTGAAGGCATGAACTTCGACCGAGGCTACATCAGCCCTTACTTCGTCACCAACCCGGAAAAGATGGAAGCGGTCATTGAAAGTCCGTTCATCCTAATCACTGACAAGAAGATCTCCGCTGCTGCAGAACTGGTGCCAGTGCTGGAGCAGGTGTTGCAGGTCAACAAGAACCTGGTAATTATCGCCGAAGACATCGACAGCGAAGCCCTGGCAGTGCTGGTCGTCAACCGACTGCGGGGAACCCTGAACTGTCTGGCTTTGAAGGCTCCCGGATTTGGCGACCGCCGCAAGGCCATGTTGGAAGACATTGCAGTGCTCACAGGTGGCCAGGTTATTTCTGAGGAGACCGGCCGCAGACTGGACCAGACAACCATCGAAGACCTGGGCCAAGCCCGACGGATCGAATCAACCAAGGACCGCACCACCATCATTGATGGCAGCGGAACATCGCAGGACATCAAGGGTCGTACCGAACAGATCAAGGTTCAGATCGAAGAGACCACCTCTGAATACGACAAAGAAAAGCTGCAAGAGCGGCTGGCCAAACTGTCCGGCGGCGTTGCTGTCGTGAAGGTTGGCGCACCCACCGAGCCCGAACTGAAAGAGCGCAAAGCCAGGGTGGAAGACGCACTGTCCGCTACCAGGGCCGCTATCGAAGAGGGCGTCGTCCCCGGCGGCGGAGTGGCATACATCAGGGCCATGAGCGTGCTGGATAGCCTGGAACTACCGGCCAACGAAGAAGTGGGTAAGACCATCTTGAAGAAGGCGCTTGAAACACCCATCCGTATCATCGCCACCAACTCGGGCAGTGAGGCTGGAGTGGTCTTGGACGAAGTACGCAGGAACAGCGATCCGAACTTTGGTTTTGACGCTTCAACGAACGACTACGGAGATCTGGTGGCTAAGGGCATCATCGACCCCACCAAGGTCACCCGCGCTGCCCTGGAGAACTCCGGCAGTGTTGCCTCGATGATCCTCACCTCTCAGGCCTTGATCTCTGAAGAACACCACGCTGAAGAGGACAACCACGGCCACCATCACTAAGCCGTCCAACTAAACTCAGCAACTAAAAAGGGTCCGCCAATGGCGGACCCTTTTTAGTTCCGGTTGAAGTAGCAGCGTACTGGCAATGGCTCCCGAAATCTGGCTACCAACGATCTCCAATCTTGTTAGTTCTAATTCGCCGTAACCGTCTGGCGTACACGAAGCAAGATGAAGAGTACCTACTGCCTGCCAGTTCGCAATCAATGGAGTGGAGATGCGAGACACTAATCCAGCGTTATCCAATGATTGAGCAGCCCTGGTACTGTCGCCCCGGAGGTCTGTTCGAATTGGATGTGCGGAGATTGCTACATCCGCGATGACAGAGCCGCTCAACGAAATCGTATCGCCTTGCGCTGAGCCAGCTAAATCCGTACCCAGTGAGTACATGATGGTGTACGAATCATGTTCCCGATTCAGGTTGGTTATGACGATTAAATCAAGAGAAATCAATCTTGCAACTTGCTCGGCAAATCTTTCATAGACTTTGGACGCGCTAAACGGCAGTCCAACGATACGGCCAATCTCGGCATACGCATCTCTTTCTTCCGCTAGGACGTCTTTAACTCGGGACGAACCTATAACTCTGTTTAAAGCAGCAATAGCTGGATCAAATTTAGCCAGGAAGTGAGTCCTTAACTGAGTCTTCAAAGGTATTTGCTACCAATTCCCGACCTTTAACAATCAACCCACATACCTTAGGTAAATTGGGCTGATAGAAGCTAAAGGATGTATATCTGAATATCCACTATCTATCTTCGATGGCCCAAAGTGCAAAAGATAGCCGCGTTCGCCGAAGGAACAAATTAGCAGGTTTGGGCCAGGGACGATGTTTAGGAGTTTAGGTTTGCGGGGAGGTTGGTTGGTCCAAGTAAAGCCCGCAGTCAGATAGACTCACCACGAAATGGGATAGGGTAAACCCAGCGATCAATTTATAAATTCCAACCTGCGCAGGAAACCAAAGATACTGATGGTTCTGGCTGGTTCTGCGGCAAATTACCTGGATTCCAGCTTTCGCTGGAAAGACGATGGGCATGTGGGCGGGGCTGATTGCCTTTTGTAGACGCAGGTTTTTATCCCGCCACGCTCTGAGTTCGCCAATTATCTTCTGCCAGCCACTCTGAGATACCGCTCGTGGTGAGCCTGTCGAACCATTTCTGCTCGAGTTTGACCACTGCCCAATCCTTCGACAGGTCCGATAAATCGAGACTCTCGACTTTGGTCGGAGCTCAGGTTGAGCGGGTGGGGGACAAAACGGGTCTCTTCGTACCGTCATCCCTGCGCCGGCGGGAATCCAGAATGCCGGGGTTTTTGAACATACCTGCGGCTGAGTAGCTGAATTCCAGACTTCTCCAGAAAGACGGTTGGGCGGAATAACCAACGGGAATAAGAACAAATACCTAAGCGTACCGGAGCAGCACCTCGGCCAATTCCTTGGGGTGTTGTGCCATCACCTGGTGGCAAGACTCAATCTCAACTGTTTCCACGCCATCGAACCGCTCCGCGATGCGACCCTGAGCGTCAGGCGCAATCATCTTGTCCTGCGTCAGCACAACGTAGGTAACCGGACACGGCAATTCCGAAGTCTCCATGGGTAGCTTTGATTTGATCACTCTGGTTGGCATCGGACCAAAAAAACCCATCATCTGCACCACTTCCATGGAGTCGATTCCATTGCACAGATATTCATTTATGGCGTAAGAAGGCAATCTAAGATCCTGACGCGACATTGAACTGAGCAGGGAGAGCATTCGGAACGCGGTGCGTGTCCGCGACGAGCAGGCACTCAGCAACGGACGTTGAGGCGCCGGCACTATCCCAGCCACCAGCACCACCCGCTTGGGTGGCACAGCCATCTCACTTGCTGCCTGGACCACGAGACTCCCCGAGAACCCATGGCCCACCAGAACCAAGTCTTTCAAGTTCTCCCGCTCCACAGCCCTGGTAATGGCTTGGACGCATTCTTCCAGCCTGACCGCCGCAGTGTCGCCACCGGCGTCCGCACCGTGACCCGGTAGATCAAGTGGATGCACGCGGTTGGCGCGGCGTGGTTTATGCAGGGCCGGCGGGTGTTCCTCGGGAGCGGTCAAATAGCCCCAGACCGAGCCCCAACTCCAGGCACCCTGGCCTGCACCATGAACCAATAGATAGTCGGTCATCCAGTATTCCTATTTATCTCTTTATTCTTCTAAAATTACTTATTTACCGCGGAACGCAAAGCGTCCAACAACTGTTCGTCCTCTTCTGGCAGAACAGTTCGTGGGTCTAACAGAACCCGGTCTTCTTCTATTCGGGCAATTACGGGGGTGCTGCTTTCTCGCAGACGCCGCATGACTTCCACCGCTCCGGTCTCCCCGCAATCCAGGGACAACACCCAAGACGGAAGGGTCTCTCCGGGCAGGCTACCGCCGCCAACGGCGGAACGACTCTTATCAATTGTAGAAGGACATTCCAGACAGGATTGCCAGGCCTTGGCCCGCTTCTTCAGGGCGGGTTCCTGAGTGGAAATCATCCGCCAAATTGGTATCTCTTGCTCTACTTCGTCTTTCAGGTAATGGACCAGAGTGGCCGTCAGGCTGGCCAGGCTTAATTTATCGATACGCACCGCCCGCGCCAACGGGTGTCGGGCCAATTGGTCCACCAGTTCTTTTTTTCCAATGATAATCCCGGCCTGCGGTCCGCCCAGCAGCTTATCTCCGGAAAAAAACACCAGCCCCGCACCATCTTTGATGCTCTCCTGAGGAGTCGGTTCGTGGGCCATTCCATACTTCTCGGTCAGCACTAAGCTGCCGCTGCCCACATCATGGAGCACCGCAACGCCTCGAGCTCGGCCGACTTCGACCAGGTCCGCGGTGGCAACCTCAGCAGTGAAACCCTCCACCCGGAAGTTACTAGAGTGGACCTTCAAAAACGCGGCGGTATTTTCAGTGACCGCATCGTCATAGTCGCGTACATAAGTCCGGTTCGTGGTGCCAACGTCAATCAGGGTGCTGCCGCTTTGTCGTAGTACGTCCGGGACGCGGAACCCGCCGCCAATCTCCACCGCCTCAGACCGGGACACCACCACCTCTCTACCGGAGGCCAAGGCCGAGAGGCCCAAGAGCATGGCCGAGGCGTTATTGTTCACCGCCAGAGCAGCCTCCGCACCGGTGATCTGGCACAGCAGCGACTGCAGTTGTGCCTGCCTGGAGCCCCGCCTTCCGGTGGCCAGATCTAGCTCTAGATTGGAGTATCCCTGGGCGGCCTGGCTGGCTGCTTCAATGGCTGATTTGCTGAGGGGAGCGCGTCCCAGGTTGGTGTGAATCACCACCCCGGTGGCGTTGATGACATGTCTGGGCTCGGCCCGCATTGTGTCTTCAATGCTCTGGCAGACAGACTTGGCAACATCATCGGCATTGGGCGAATCCCCGCCCTGCCGGATGTGATCCCTTGCTGAATCTAACGCCTCTCGGACCAGGTCCACAACCCAGTCACGGTCAAACGATTGGGCAGCGGTCGCCACGTTCTCTTTTGCAAGGACACTATCAACGCTTGGTAGGTTACGAAATTGCATCTGGAAATCCGATAATCAAATCCGATAATTAGTGGGCTGCGTATTGGTGCGTAGGCGGGATTTATTCTAGCATGAGAGACAAGAAAACCAGACTCAAACCTAGCATATCCAGAATCACTAGTATAAAATAATTCTATTCCCGTCGCCGTCCATGGTGTTACAGCAATGAGACCAAAACTGGCTGCAATCTTCGTCATTGGGCTACTGACCCTGTCGATCATAGGCACCGCCGTGGCCGCCATCAGCCAGGCCGTTATTGAAGAACCAGGCGCATCCAGCGTCGCATTGGGTAGCTACACCAATCAGATCAGCGAAACCGCAGACGACGATAAACGAGCCACCACCGCCTTCAGATTCGTCTGTCCCTTCCACTAATCTAAAGCCTGACCTAACGTCTCCGTCAACCAGGCTTTCCCTCCTACTCAACCCCTAAATTCCTTAGTACTGTTGACCTTGTGTCGCTCTGCGCCTAATGTTCTTGTTGTTAATCTGTTATTAATCCGCTATTAATCCCAGGAACTTGGAGAAATCATCATGCCAGCAGGCCTCCCCCCAGAATTAGATGCCCTAAAAAATACCATCCGTCAGATAGTGAAAGATGAATGCTATCCCCTGGAGGCGGAATTCTTGGCCAATCCGTCCCAAGATGGTGTGGACGAGCCGGGGGCACCCAGAGGCATCGCCGAGGCGCTCTCTGGTCTGCTGGGAGTGCTGCCAGAAGCGGCGTGGGACCGACTGAACAAGGTCTCTAAGGACACCGGCATCTATACATCGTTCGTCCCGGAAGAGTACGGCGGCGGCGGCATGGGAGCCCTAGGCCACGTCATCTTGGATGAAGAAGTCCACAAGAGCATCGTGCAACTACCGACTTCACCGGTGCCGATGATGATGATCGGCGCGGCCACCCCGGAACAAGAGCAGGAATACCTGCTGCCATCCGTGGACGGCAAGCTCCATTACGCCTTCGGCCAGACAGAACCCAACGCCGGCTCTGATCCCGGCGGCATGATGCAGACCAGGGCCGTGTTAGACGGCGACGACTGGGTGATAAATGGCACCAAGACCTTTATCTCCGGCGCCACTTCGGCAGATTACATACTGCTACAAGCGGTGACCGACCCGGACAAACGCCAACGCGGCGGAATCACCATGTTCATCATCGACAACCCGTCGCCGGGGCTCAGTTTTGACCCCATCAGGCTCTGGGTTAACCCCGGCAAGGCCCAGCAATTTACGGTGAACTTGGACAACGTACGAGTTCCCCAGACCAAAGTGCTGGGCAATGTTGGTGATGGCTTCACCCTGGGACAGAAATGGCTGGTTCACCACGACCGTATGCTCCGCGGTTCCATGGCCACCGGAATTTTGAGTCGGGCATTGGAGATGGCCATTGAGTGGGCCAAAGAAAGGGTCACCTACGGACGACCCATCGCCGACCGGCAAGCCATCCAATACATGCTGACCGACGTGTACACCGACATAATGACCCTCCGTTCCTTCACTAGGGAGACCGCTGCCCGTGCCGACGCCGGCGAGGACGTCCGTGTTGAAGCTTCAATGATCAAATACTGCGCCGGTGAATGGGGCTGGCGGAGCATCGACAAGATCATGCAGGTCTTCGGAGGGACGGGCGAGACCTTAGACCTGCCCATCGCCCACTGGTATCACATACTGCGCCACGCCCGAATCGGCGGCGGAACGTCGGAGATACACAAGTTTGTGATGGCCAGGGGCCTGCTGGACGGCCGGGTCAATTTCCAAGGGTAGCCAGGTTTAGCCTGTTAGCCGGAAGAAGAATCACGGGTAAATCTGCCCGCCAAATACAGACCTTCCGACTACCTAAGACGGTAGAATTTTGGGGCAGGACGAATCTATCGATTTGCCCCATTTTTGTTTTGGCCAATAGCTATCAAATGGCGCAAATCACCCACACATCACCCAGTTGAAGCAGGCGTATAACCTAGCGCGCCGGTTGCTCAGTGACTGGGCCTTGGCCGAGGACGCGGTGTAGGAGAGCTTTGTCTCGGCGTATCGCGCGTTCAATCGGTTCCGAGGCGTAAACCTGAAAGACTGGGTGCTACAGATTGTCTCCAACACTTGCCGAAACATGCTCCGCGCCCAAAATTCCCGGCCCACCCTCTCCCCGGACCCGGTGCCATCTTCAGATGGCGATGAACCCCAAGGCCCCAGCGTTGTTGACGCTGCCGACGCCGCATCTGAGACACTGCCCCAAGTTGCCCCTGAACAACCCATTGAATAACTGGCAGAAGCACCAACTCCGATCATAGAACAAGCCGAACCAACGCCGGTTGGTGATGGCTCAGAAATTGACAGCGATGCACCGGCATGGTTGCGAGTTTTGGAAGTCGTGGCTGGCGCATTGGCCGCCGTCTTCCTCGTAGGATTGTTCCTCCGGTGGCGCACAACCCGCCGAGACCTAGGCTAAAAACCCACCCGGCAAGACCAACACCACTCCGTCTCAATAGCAGATTTCTCAAGTCGGGAACTTTTTGAACACCCCCTCCGTCTTAAATCATGTAAGCAACGCCAATAGGCGGAATATCTAGGAGAGATGAACACCATGGTCCAAGAAGTAGTACACAGCAAGAAAATGATAATCATTCTGGGAGCCGCCCTGGTACTGCTATTGGCAGTTGCCTGCAGCTCCGATAGCGACGACGGAGTGATCGGAGCGAACATATCCGATTTCCTGGCCGCCGCTGGCAGTTCAGAACCAGCGGCCCAGCTGCTGCGTTCCGGTTCCGGAGCCAACACCGGAATCTGGGTCAATGGCTCAGGCAAGGCCACCGGAGACCCAGACCTAGGAATCATCAGCTTGGGCGTGGAAGCGCTGGCTAATACTGCATCAGAAGCACGCGGAATGGCGGCCGTGGCGATCGATCAGACGATCGCGGTCCTAAAGAGCAACAAAATTGAAGACCGCGACATGCAGACCAGCCAGTTCAGCATTAGCCCTCGTTACACCACCCAGGAAGTGACCCGGTGCTCCGGTGTATCAAGGGAAATAGAGCCCGTGGCCAGTCCTTCGCGAGGCATGCCGGCACCCGATTCGCCTGACGTGGTTGAGATGATCGTAGTTCAAGAAAAAGAGGGAAACGAGTGCCGCGTGGAATTTGAGCGTGTACTGATCGGTTACCAGGTGACCAACACCCTAACGATCAAAGTGCGCGACCTAAACAACATGGGCAACGTTATTGACGGAGCCAGTGAGGCCGCCGGTGACCTGATCCGGGTAAACCGCGTCAGTTTCACCATCGAGGACACCAAACCCATGCAAAATGAGGCTCGAGAAGAAGCCATCGCTGACCTCCTAACCAAGGCCGCTACCATGGCCGAACTGGCCGGAGTCGAACTTGGCCAACTGGTTTACCTGACCGAGTCTGGTGGCGGAGTACCCCAGTCCTTCGCTAGAATCGAGTCCGCTGCAGCGTTTGGTTTCGCAGATTCGTCCACCAGCATCCTGGCCGGAGAGTTAGATGTGAGCGTGAACGTGCAAGCAGTATTCGGAATCGCAAACTAAAACCGGCAGATAAGGACCTATCATCGTCAAAAAGGCGGAGTCTGCGCAGACTCCGCCTTTTTCATGTCATTTAACCGGTGGTCAGACAGACGTGTTTTGACTTGATTGGCAATTCCATGATTGTTAGAATCCTGCTGTCTGGTGGCGGCTAATATTCAGGCACCGGCTAAAACTAAAATCGATAATTTTCGCGGGAGAATCATGGTCTTAAGCGACCGTACGATCAAAGAACAACTGGCCAAGGGACGAATCCTCATTGAACCCTTGGATCCCGATGACATCCAACCGGCCAGCGTAGACCTCCATCTGGACGGAAGTATTCTAGTCTTTGCCAACTCCCGCCGTCCCTATATCGACGTCAAAGAGACCCTTGAAGATCTGACTCAGATGGTTGAGATTCAAGAAGACACCCCGTTCATTCTCCACCCCGGCGAATTCGTCCTCGGCAGCACGCTGGAGAATATTGAGCTGCCCGACGACTTGGTGGCCAGGCTTGAAGGCAAGAGCAGCTTGGGACGCATTGGCCTGGTAATCCACTCCACTGCTGGATTCGTGGACCCCGGTTGGAAGGGACATTTGACCCTGGAACTAAGCAACCTGGCACGTTTGCCCATCACCCTCTACCGGGGCATGAAGATTGGGCAAATATCTTACCTGGAGCTCTCAACCCCGGCAGACCGCCTCTACGGATCAGCGTCGCTGGGCAGCAAGTACCAGGGGCAGACCGTCCCCACTGCCAGCCGGTTCAGCCAAGACTTTGAGTCCAAGCCCGGAAAATGAGCCACATGCAAAGGGCCCTCGAGCTGGCCCAAGAGGTAGTTGGGGCCACCAGCCCAAACCCGGCGGTGGGCGCGGTGTTAGTCAAAGACGGAGTCTCAATAGGGGCTGGCGCTACTCAACCGCCAGGCCAAGACCACGCTGAGATCGTGGCCCTGAAACAGGCGTCGGAAAATGCCAAAGGTGCCACGCTTTACACCACGCTAGAACCGTGTTGCACCTGGGGTAGGACTCCGCCCTGCACCAAGGCTATCATCGCAGCGGGAATCACCGAAGTACATATCGGCGCCATTGACCCCAACCCGGATGTGTCTGGCAACGGTCAAAAAGAGCTGGAAGATGCCGGCATCAAGGTCGTTATCGAAGAGGTTAAAGGCACCCGTGAACTCTACGAGGCCTTTGCCAAGCACATTTCCGCCGGCACGCCGTTCGTCACCGTGAAATACGCCATGACCTTGGATGGCAAGATAGCGACTCACACCGGCGATTCCAAATGGGTGACCGGGCCTGAGGCCAGAGACTACGTGCAAAAGATGCGCCGCACCTGCGACGCCATACTGGTTGGAGTGAATACCGCGCTGACCGACGACCCTTACCTGACATCCAGGGACGAAGATGGCAACCCCATAGAACGCCAGCCGCTGCGGGTGGTCATAGACAGTGTCTGCCACACTCCGATTGGCGCTATGATGTTTAAACAACCAGGCTCCACAGTCATTGTCACTACCAAAGCGGCGCCAGACATTCGCGTGATGGCATTGGAGCAGGCTGGCGCCGAGGTTGTGGTGCTGCCATCGGGATCAGACCAACGCGTCCATCTGCCGTCCCTCTTGGACTATCTGGGAGCCAGGGGAGTCTTGAACCTATTGATTGAAGGCGGGGGATCCGTTCATGGGGCCTTCTTCGACGCTGGATTGGTGGACAAGGTCTATGCCTTCGTCGCGCCGTTGATTGTCGGTGGCGAAACGTCTCTGTCACCGGTGGAAGGCTCCGGAGTAAGCCTCATGGGCGACGCCTGGTATCTAGCCGAAACACGCACCGAGCAAATTGGCCCGGATTGGCTCATAATAGGATACCCACGGAAAGAGTCTCAGGAACTACCCTACGCTGACTTAGACGGTGACCTAGAATATGAACTGAAAGATCCTGAGATTGAATAAATATCCGGCCCAGGAATAAACTCACAGGTTAGGAAACATGTTTACCGGAATCGTAGAAGAATTGGGCGTAGTCGGCAAGATCAGCAATAACGCCATGACCGTCCAAGCCTCAAAGGTCACAGAAGACCTGAAGCTGGGAGACAGCATCGCAGTCAACGGGACATGCCTCACGGCTGTTAATTTCAGCCGCACCGAGTTCTCCGTTGACCTATCGCCCGAAACCATGAGGAGGACCTCCCTGGGCCAACTATCAGAAGGGAGCCCAGTGAACTTGGAGCGCGCACTTCTCGCCAGCGACCGTATGGGCGGGCACATTGTGCAGGGCCACGTTGATGGTACCGGTCGCGTTCTGTCCAGTAGGGTAGATGGTGACTCAATAATATTTCGCATTAGAGTCCCAAAACGACTTAACCCCTATATAGTCGAAAAGGGGTTCATCGCGGTTGACGGTATAAGTTTGACCGTGGTAAAAAGAGGTGCTTCGTCGTTCACATTGGCTGTGATACCATACACGCTGAAGAATACTAGTTTGGCTTCAGTATCGATTGGGAATCGGGTGAACCTGGAAGCAGACATCTTAGCCAAGTATGTAGAGAGTCTTCTGGACCGAAAATACGGTTCCGAAGATAAAAAGTCTTAAGGACAGAATTATGCCTCTGTGCAGTCTTGAAGAAGGGCTCGAAGAGTTAAAAGCGGGCAGGTTCCTCATCGTAGTTGACGATGAGAATCGCGAGAACGAAGGCGATCTGGTCATGCCCGCCCAAATGGTAACCCCCGAGGCCGTGAACTTTTGCGTCACCCACGCCCGTGGTCTTGTTTGTATGCCGGTCATTGGCGAGAGATTAGACGAACTCCAGATCCCTCTGATGGTCATTGAAAACGGCTCAGAAAAGAACCAAACCGCGTTCACAGTCTCAATTGACTACAACGTGGACACCACCACCGGCATCTCCGCGGGAGACCGGTCAGCAACCATCTTGGCCATGCTCGACCCAGCGACCAAACCCGATGAATTCACGCGCCCCGGCCACATCTTTCCGTTGCGGTATCATCCGGGCGGAGTATTGGCCAGAGCCGGCCACACTGAAGCCGCAGTAGACCTCTGCGAGATGGTGGGGATGTACCCCGCCGGAGTGATTTGCGAGGTTATGGCTGAAGACGGCACCATGTCTCGGCTGCCCCAATTAGAAGAATTTGCTGAAGAACACGGACTAAAGATTCTCAGCATTGCCCAGATAATCGCCCAGCGCCGCCGCACGGAGCGTTTGATTGAGCGCGTAGCCGAGGCTCGCCTCCCAACACGCTACGGCCAGTTTACGGCGATTGCCTATAAGAGCCATGTCGATACTGGCGAGCACATTGCCCTGACCATCGGCGAATGGACTGCCGATGAGCCTGTCATGGTACGTATCCACAGCGAGTGCCTAACCGGTGACGTGTTTGGCAGTATGCGTTGTGATTGCGGCGAGCAAATTGACCTGGCGCTGAAACAAATTTCAGAAGAAGGCAGCGGTGTCTTCCTCTACATGCGCCAAGAAGGCCGTGGCATTGGTCTGCACAACAAGATTAAAGCATACTCCTTGCAGGACCAAGGTTTGGACACGGTGGAAGCCAACGAGACCCTGGGCTTTGAGCCTGACCTACGCCACTACGGTGTCGGGGCACAGATTCTCAGAGACCTGGGAGTTCGCAAACTGAACCTGCTGACGAACAACCCCAAGAAGGTTGCCGGACTCTCCGGATTCGACCTGGAGATCGTCGACCGCATCCCAGTGGAAGCGGAAGTCACCGACGAGAACCGGACCTACATGAAGACCAAGAAAGCCCGCATGGGACACATCCTAGGCAACTGCTAAACACCCAACCACCGCAAACCAAAAAAGCCCGTCCTTCCTCGGAAGGACGGGCTTTTTTATTTCCCCGGTTTGCTAGGCAAAACCGTACTTGCTCCCTACCGTCATTCCTGCGAAGGCAGGAATCCACTGCGCCTACATACTCGGTTATTCGGTCACGACAAAGATGGTTGTTAGAGAGGAATTGCCCCCACCCTAGCCCTCCCCCTTGCGAGGGTGAGGGGATTTTTGTGGACCCCACTACCACCGTCTTTGCTACGAAGGCAGGAATCCATGCGACCCCCTTAAGAAATGTTCATTACCAGCAATCTTTCTGGCTTCCCGCCTTCGCGGGAAAGACGGTTGCGTGGCCGTAGTTATTGTGGCGGTGGTACGGTCGTAGTTGTGGTGGACGGGAGGTTCCCCTCCCACGCCCATCCTGAACCCGTCAAAGGATGCGCATCAGCCAGGCCTGAACCACACCCAGCCGTCATTCCTGCGAAGGCAGGATTCAACTGCGCCACCAAATTTCCCGACGTTAGCATCCAGCCAGCCATCCGAATAACGGAATACCGCTGGCTTATTCGCCGACTTTGGACATCAGGTAGGCTTCAATGAACTTATCTATGTCGCCGCCCAATACCGCATCTGGATTGGTGCTCTGAAGGTTGGTTCGGTGGTCCTTCACCGACTTGTACGGATGGAGCACGTAGCTGCGTATCTGGTTGCCCCATTCATTGGCCGACCGATCGCCCCGCATATTAGCAACCTCTTTAGCCTTTTCCTCGGCCTGTCGCGCCAACAATTTGGCCTTGAGGATGCGAATGGCAAACTCCCGGTTCTGGTGCTGGGAACGCTCGTTCTGGCAGGAAACGACTATGCCCGTGGGGATGTGGGTCAACCGCACAGCAGAGGCCACTTTCTGAACGTTTTGACCGCCGGGGCCACTGGACCGGAAGGTATCCATTTTGATGTCTTCCGAGCGTACTTCCACTTCAGGGTCATCTTCTGACGTCGGCAGAATCTCCACCTGAGCGAACGAAGTCTGACGCAAGTTGTTGGGGTCGTACGGCGAGAGTCGCACCAACCGGTGGACGCCCTGCTCCGCCAACAGATAGCCATAAGCGTGGGATCCGCCAATCTCCAATGTGGCGCCGCGAAGTCCAGCTTCTTCCCCGTAAGACCGATCCATCACGTCCAGGGGACGCTTGCCGTTCTCTGCCCATTGGCAGTACATCTGCAACAGCATCTCCGCCCAGTCCTGGGCGTCGGTACCCCCAGCGCCGGCGTGGATGCTCACAATGGCCGGGCGGTCATCGTAAGGTCCGGCCAGTGTCAGGTTGATCTCCTCTCTGGCCAGGAGCCGGGTCAGTTCTTGTGACTCGGCTTCCAATTGCTCTTGTAGAGAGGCATCGTTCTCTTCCAGGGCCATCTCAGTGAGTTCAACCAGGTTCTTAGAGCTGGATTCCAGACCGCGCCAAAGGTTCACAGTGTCCTTCAGGCGGCCTAGTTGTTGCATTTTAATCTGCGCGGATTGGTGGTCGTCCCAGTAACCGGGCTCAGCCGCCTCGCGCTCCATGACGCTTATGGCGTCTTCTTTGTTGGCCAGGTCAAAGACGCTCCACCACCGACACGATCTTTTCATTGATGGTCGATATGTGTTGTTTCAATTGCTCCATGGCCAGTGTTTTCTCCAATCCGGTTCGTGTTTGATAAATGCAGTAAAAGGCTGAATTTCCTCACCCTCTACTACATCGATTATATCAGCCAGAGCACGACGAACCCTAGCCGTAGCTATCATTTCCCGGCCTATTCGCCTAACCCAATCCCAGCTTGTCCGACAGCCAAGACATCTGAATCTGAGCATGCTCGTGGCCACCGCCCTCCGACGCACCGTGGTAGACCCGGAGGTCACATTGGTGGATCAGCGACGCCAGTTCTTCACCAAAAGCCAGCGGGCAGGATCCATTGTCGTTGATGCCCACGCTGAGCAGCACTGGAGCGATTATCTGACTGGCCATGTTGAGCGGGTCCAGGTCCGCAGTGCTCTGGGCAGCGGCATCTCGCTGGTCCGGATACATACGCAGGTAATCGTTCAACTCCGCCAACGGGTAGGCCAACCCTGGCTCAAAAGCCAGCGGGTTGCCCAAGGCCATAGGCGTGTTCGCGGCCACAGCGTCGACCACTCCGCGCCGGGCGGCCACGGCCAACGCCAACGAACCGCCCAGACCAGCGCCGATCACAGCCATCTTCCCTATTTGGGCCAAGTTCTGTTCGTAGATGACGTCGACAGCTCTAAGCACATCAACAAACACCCGACGCATGACGTAGGAACCTGGGTCGCCAATGCCCTCCGTCAGCAGGCCTGGATACTTGGCCTGGATCGAATGGTCGCTGCGCCTTTGGCCTCGGTAGGTGGGGTTCATGACCACTGCCCGGTCACGCAAGGACGTGTAAACAATGTCATGTACGCTGCCGTAATCGGGCATGCGGACGATGACCGGGAATGGCCCGTCGCCCTTGGGAACCGACAACCAACTGAACAGCCAAATACCGTCGGCTGAGGTGTAATGCAATTGGTAAACATCCCAATCTGGTTGGGAGTAAAAATCGTCCCTCTGCACCTGTAGCTGCGGCATCACCTCAGCCAAGACTGCCTCGTTTTCTCGCCAGAACCGATCTGCTGAGATGCTCATGAACCAACCACCGTCAGGCCAATCTGATTCTCCAACCAGGCTCGCTCTTGGCCAGGATAATCGTGGGCGTTGCCGTGCCCTGAGTTGGGAAATAACCAGAGTTCTTTGTGGGCGGTCAAAGCATCGTAAGCGGCATAGCTGGTCTCCGGTGGACAGACCTCGTCGTCCAACGCGATGCCCACCACCATTGGGCATTTGATCCTAGGGGCAAAGTTCACCGCGTCAAAATAGCGCAGGGTTTCCAGCGTCTGTTCTTCGTCACCAGGATAAGCCCGGGCGTAGCAGGCCAGCTCGTCGTAGGGATAAGACTGGAACATGGTCATGGCCTCAGGGTAGCAACACAAGAAGGGATACCCTGCAACCCCGCCTTTGATCTCAGGACGCAGAGCTGCGGTGATTAGGGTAAGTCCCCCGCCCTGGCTGCTACCGCAGGCGTAAATACGCTCCGGGTCTATCTCCGGGCGGGAATGGAGAAAATCCACCGCGCGGACACAGTCGGAGATCACCCCCCTGTAGCCGTAGTTCTCCTTGCTTTCCAGACCGGCGGTGAGCAGGCCGGGATAGCCTGGGTTGAACTCAGAACTGCTCATGAGCTTGCCCCGGACCGCCACCGACAGTACAGCCACGCCTTTCTTGCCCCAGTCACGGCGCACCGGCGGCTCCGACTTGTATCCGGGGAAATTGACGATGGCCGGAAATGGGCCATCGCCCTTGGTGGGCAAGCTGTACCAAGCCGAGATTTCCAGGCCGCCGAGGCTCAGAAATGTGACATGGAAAACATGGACATCGTCGTTGCTGCGGATCGGCTCAGCCGTGATTACCGATTTGAGAGAAATCCCGGACAACATCTCCAATGTGCCAGACCAGAAATCATCGAAATCGTCCGGGCAGGTTACCTGAGTTGAGAAAGCTTCTAGGTCTTGTTGGGTCGCCATGCGCTCTCCAAATTTTTTTGTTGATCGTTTTTGATGCCGGTAATTATATCTGCGGCCAGGCCATGTGTGTACTTCAAACACTCAATTTCAACTCGAATCTAGGAAACCATCATGTAGATTGGCGCTCACGACATGGGGCGAGTTATTCTGGAAATAGCCTTTTCATGCCGGAACCAACGCAATGATTCTTGAACTAACTGCCGTGATTGCCCTTGCCTTAGGCGCGTACGTCTTGGGGTCTATTCCCACGGCCTATCTATTTGTCCGGTGGCTCAAGGGTCAAGACATCCGGGATTCCGGCAGCCACAACGTAGGCGCGCTGAACGCCTACCGACAGGCGGGTTCCTGGGCAGGAACCGCCGTATTACTGGTAGACATGGCCAAGGGCGTTTTGGCCGTTTTGGTACCCAGGTTGCTCGGTGTTGGCGACTGGTCATTATTCATCACCACGCCCCTGGTAGTTGCCGGTCACAATTGGCCCGTGTTTTTGAACTTCAAAGGTGGCAAGGGTGCCGCGGCGATCTTTGGTATCTCTTTGGTCATCGTCCCATGGCTCACGGTCATCACCGCCGGCCCCAGCATCTTGGTCATGCTGCTACTGCGAAACGTTGTCCTAGGCGCGGCCTTGGGGTTCGCATTACTAAACACGCTGCTATGGCTGACCGGGCAGGGAGGCCAACAAGTTGGACTATGCCTACTGCTCACACTCCTGGTCACCGGCACCTACCTCATAAACATCCGGGAGCACGTCTTCAGCTCTATAAAAGCGCGGCAATGGCGTGAATTATTCCTGCACATGGCCGGCTAATCTACTCGAGAGCACCTAACACGTCCGACTTCGAACGTCCAACATTGGAACTCTATCCACTGCTGTTTGTCGGCCGGCGTAGGCTATAATGGTGCCTGTGCGACTGATTCCGTCGCCGCATTTTTCCCCAGTCCCTTAATTAATTACCAGGCCAGAGAAATTACGATGTTAGAACACGGCTCTCTAGAAACAGAAGGCGTCGATGAGCTTCAAGCCCACCGCAACGCCATGCGCCACTCGGCCGCCCACGTGATGGCCGACGCTGTATTGAAATTATTCCCAGAAGCCAAGCTGGGCATCGGCCCGCCCATCGAAAATGGCTTTTATTACGACTTTGAAGTCTCCCGACCATTCACTCCAGAGGACCTCGAAGAGATCGAGAAACTGATGAACGAGACTATCAAGGGCGGCTTTGCCTTCCAACGAGAAGACCTTAGCCGCGCCGACGCCGAGACCATGTTCTCTGATCAACCCTACAAGATGGAGTTGATCGAAGTCCTGCCCGACGACGCAGTAATCTCGATTTATCGCCATGACGAATTTGTTGACCTGTGCCAGGGCCCCCACGTGCATGCCACCGCTGACATCCCGGCGATGAAACTGCTCAGCGTGGCCGGCGCCTACTGGCGGGGCGACGAAAAACGCCCCATGTTGCAGCGCATCTACGGAACGGCATGGGACTCTGCGGATGAACTTGCTGAGCATCTAGAGCGATTGGAGGAGGCCGAGCGGCGCGACCACCGCACTCTGGGTCGACAGCTCAACCTATATTCGGTACACGACGAGATTGGCCCCGGACTGATTGTCTGGCATCCCAAGGGTGGCCGCGTCCGGTCCCTGGTTGAGGACTATTGGAAAGCGCTGCACTACCGCCTGGGCTATGACATTGTTTACTCACCCCACATCGGCAAGGCCCAACTGTGGGAGACCAGCGGACACTTGGATTTCTACTCGGACGGCATGTTCGCCCCCGTGGAAGTGGACGACCAGCAGTACTACCTCAAGCCCATGAACTGCCCCTTTCACATCCAGATTTACCGAACGGCGTTGCACAGCTACCGTGAACTGCCGCTGCGGTACGCCGAGTTGGGGACTGTCTATCGCTACGAACGGAGCGGAGTCCTGCACGGTCTGATGCGCGTGCGCGGTTTCACCCAGGACGACGCCCATATCTTCTGCACGCCAGACCAGGTGGAAGACGAGGTTGGCGGGGTGTTGGAACTGACCTTCGAACTGCTTGATGCCTTTGGGTTCAAGGACTTCTCCATTGCCCTGTCCACCAGACCCGAGAAGTACGTGGGCGAGCTGGACATGTGGGAACACGCCACTGAATCTCTGAAAGGGGCCCTGGAAAAACGGAACCTGCCATTCACCGTCGACGAGGGCGGCGGGGCGTTCTACGGTCCCAAGATTGACATCAATATCACAGACGCCTTGGGTCGGGCCTGGCAGTGCACCACGGTGCAGTTCGACTTCAACCTGCCCCAACGGTTTGATTTAACCTACCAGGATGCCGATGGCGGACGCAGCCAACCGTACATGGTCCACCGGGCGATTCTGGGCTCCATGGAGCGGTTCCTTGGTGTGCTGATTGAGCATTACGGGGGCGCGTTCCCGCTATGGTTGGCCCCAGTTCAAGCGGTGCTGATACCGATCGCGGACCGGCACATCGAGTACTGCGAGTCGGTCACCAAAACCATGACTGAAGCCGGGTTCAGAGTGGAAGTGGACACTCGCGGCGAGCGAATGGGCCAGAAGATACGCACGGCCCAGATGCAAAAGGTGCCCTACATGCTGGTAGCCGGTGACCGGGAAGCCGAAGCCGGAGCAGTGGCCGTCCGCAACCGAGAAGGCGAAGACTTAGGTGCCTTGCCTCTAGACGAGTTCATGACACGCCTAGCCGAGGAATCGCAAATCCCCAAGGGGGATCTCGAGTAGGAATCGGGTCCGGGACAATTTATTCGGCTAACAACGATAAGGCCAGCCTCGCCAGGTTGGCCTTATCGGTTTTTCCCTTTGACGGCCGTCGGCGTACTTGGGCACCTCGCTTTTGGACTGCATCTCCTCTGGTATTCGGTTTGAATTTCGCCGACAATACACTAAACCTGATTGCACAGAATTTTAGCCGCTTTCGCCTCCTCGTCAGGTGGAGTTAACGCGGTTTTCATATAGGTGGATCATGCCCAACAGACTTAGCGCCGAGACCAGCCCCTATCTACTTCAACACGCCAACAACCCCGTGGACTGGTATCCCTGGGGTGACGAAGCTCTGCAACGGGCCAAAGACGAAGACAAGCCAATTCTTCTGAGCATCGGATATTCTGCGTGCCACTGGTGCCACGTGATGGAACGGGAGTCGTTCGAGAACGAGGCCATCGCCCAGTTAATGAATGAGCACTTTGTCAGCATCAAGGTAGACCGCGAGGAGCGACCAGACCTGGACGCCGTGTACATGGAAGCGGTGCAGATGCTGACCGGCAGCGGCGGCTGGCCCATGACGGTGTTTCTCACCCCGGATGGCAGTCCATTTTACGGCGGCACCTACTTTCCCCCTGTGGACCGATTCAACATGCCCGGCTTCCCAAGACTGCTGGAGTCGGTGGCGAATTCCTATCACAACAGCCGCGAAGAAATTGACCGGGTGACCAATCAGATTACCTCCCAGATGGGGAGGACCGGCCAGATGCCCAAGGGTGATTCCCCAGTAACGGTGGACACCCTGCACGAGGCCTATACCACTCTGGCCACCAACTTTGACTATCAGAACGGGGGTACCGGCTCCGCGCCCAAGTTCCCCCAGGCAATGAACCTTGAGGTGCTGCTACGCTACTACCGCCACGGCTACAACGACCGAGCCTTGGAGATGGTTAACCTGACCCTGGAAAAAATGGCCCGGGGCGGCATTTACGACCAGATTGCCGGAGGGTTCGCCCGTTACTCCACTGACGCCTATTGGCTGGTTCCCCACTTCGAGAAAATGCTCTATGACAACGCGCTGTTGGCCCGGCTCTACTTACACGCCTATCAGGCTACCGGACGTGGCATGTATCGTCGCATCACCGAGGAAACTCTCGACTATATTCTGCGGGAGATGACCGGGCCGGAAAGCGGTTTCTATTCGGCCACCGACGCCGACAGCGAAGGCGAAGAAGGCAAGTTCTTTGTCTGGACACCGGACGAGATACAAGCTGTGCTCGGCGATGAAGCCGGTATATTCGGCGGATTCTTTGGAGTTACAGATAAGGGCAATTTTGAAGGTAGCAACATTCTCAACATCAACCAGAAAGCGTCGGAGTACGCAGAGAAGCACGGCATTGAACTGGACCGGTTGGTAGACGTTGTGCAGCGGGGCAAACAGGCGCTGCTCAATGAGCGGGAGAAGCGTATTCATCCGCTGCTGGACGACAAAGTGTTGGCGTCTTGGAACGGCATGATGCTCCGGAGTTTTGCCGAGGCGGGTGCTGCACTGGAACGTCCAGATTACCTGGACGCAGCCATCAAGAACGCCAATTTCCTGCTGGAAACCATGAGGCCCGACGGCAAGCTTCTGCGAACTTTCCGGGCGGGACAGGCCAAATTGCCCGGCTATCTGGAGGACTACTCGTTTGTCGCAGACGGCCTCTTGGCCCTCTACGAGTCTACTTTTGACCAACGTTGGCTCACTGAGGCAACCAGCCTCGCCGACCGCATGATTGAGCTGTTCTGGGACGACGAAGTGGGTGGCTTTTATGACACCAGCTCCGAGCATGACCAACTGGTGGTACGGCCCAGGGATGTTCTGGACAACGCCCAGCCCTGCGGCGGCTCGGTTGCCACAGACGTTCTGCTGAAGCTGGCAGTAATAACCGACAACGAAGACTACCGGATAAAGGCTGCCACCCCACTAATGACCCTTAAAGACCTGATGGGCCGCGCCCCCGCTGGCACCGGACACTGGATTGCCGCCTTGGACTTCTATGTATCGTCGCCCAAGGAAGTGGTCATTATCGGGTCCCGGAATGATTCGGCTACCGAAGCGCTGTTGCAGACCGTCTACGGCGGGTTTCATCCCAATAAAGTACTGGTAGGCGCCGATGACGCTGGTGACTACGGTCTGCCGCTGCTGGAAAGCCGCGGTATGGTCGACGGCAAACCCACCGCCTACGTCTGCCAGAACTACGCCTGCCAACTCCCGGTGACCACTCCTGAGGAATTGTCCACTCAGTTGGAAGACTAACCCCCATAGGTCGTTATATAGGAGAGCTTCTTTTGTGCCTACAAGACCCTTTTGAATATTTCCACTGACTGGTAAAATCAGGACTATATTCCCAGTCATCATCACTTAGAGTTGAAGTCCCTCAGGAGACAGTAACTTGACCTCTACCAATAAAGACCCGATTTTAGTTGTAGTTCAGTTGACCGGCGGCAACGACTACATGAACACGGTTATTCCCTACGAGAACCCGCTTTATTACGACAACCGGACCACTGTTGGAATAGCCCAAGAAGACGTTTTGCCTATCGGCCAGGGATTGGCCTTTAACCCGACCTTGTCCGGCATCAAAAACCTGTATGACCAGGGCAAAGTAGCCCTGATTAACGGCATCGGCTACCCCACTCCCAACCGTTCACACTTCCGTTCCATGGACATCTGGCACACCTGCGAGCCGGAAAAGGTTGGCGACGAAGGTTGGCTTGGTCGGGCAATCAGAGACCTAGACCCCAAAGCTGAAAACGTGCTGACCGGGGTTAACTTCGGTCGCGGTCTGCCCAGAGCAATGGCCCTGACCGGCGTTCCGGTAGCTTCTGTAGCTGTGCTAGAGACATATGGCGTACTCACCGGCATTACCCCGGAAGCAGAACGGACACAGGCTCTGGACCTCTTCTCCAGGATGTATTCACCCATCGCCGGCACCGGGCATGTGATGGATTATCTTGGCTCCACCGGCCTAGACGCCCTGAAAGGCGCCGACATTCTGAAGACTGTTCCTGATTTGTATCAGTCCAGCGTCGAGTACAACGACTCAGTGATTGGCCGCAACCTGAAGGGCATTGCCAAGGTGCTAACTGCCAATCTGGGCACCCGCATCTTCTACACCCAGCAGCCTGGCTACGACACCCACGCCAACCAAGTGCCAACCCACAAGGCCTTGCTGGAAAGCCTCTCTCTGGCCATCAACGACTTCTATGAAGACCTGCGCGAACACAACACTTCAGAGGATGTTTTGATCTATCTGTTCACTGAGTTTGGACGCCGCGTTAGGGACAACGGATCTGGCACCGACCACGGAGCTGGCGGACTGGCCATGGCCATCGGCGACCCGGTGAAGGGCGGTATCTATAGCGAGTACCCTTCGCTGGCGGTCGGCGACCTTGAAGAAGGTGACCTGAAACACAACTTCGACTTCCGAGGCGCTTACGGCACCGTGGCCGAGAAATGGCTTGGTCTGGACGCGACTACCATAGTGGGCGGCAAGTTCGAACAGCTGGATTTCGTTTAGCCGAGGCACTTGAACACCGAAGTTTTCACCGTCGATCTTCCGCATGCAGACATCGACGCTAACCACATAGGAGACTCATGGCTATGGCTGGGACTGACAGGGCTCTAATGGCGCATCTGTTGCGCCGCTCCGGATTTGGCGCAACGTTTCAAGAACTAGATCGCTACTGCGAGCTCGGCTACGAGGCTGCAGTTGAAGAGATTCTCCACCCGGAGCAGCAGCCTGGAATTGAAGAAGATGTGCTGGAGCGGTATTTCGTCGACTGGAAGGAAAGTCGCAACATTGAAGCAGCAATGACCGAGTTCGTTTACCGGATGAACGTCTACGCTGGCTCCCGGCCATTACAGGAAAAGATTGCCCTGTTCTGGCACGGCGTATTTGCCACCGGCTTGGCCAAGGTGCTCCACGAGAAGACCCTCCTCAACCAGATAGACATGTTCCGTGAAGGCGGTCTGAACAACTTCAGGGACTTGTTGCTTGGATTGGCCAAGGACCCGGCCATGATCTTTTGGCTGGACAACAACTTCAACCACAAGGGCGCCCCCAACGAGAACTGGGGTCGCGAGTTGCTAGAGTTGTTCTCCATGGGCGTTGGGATGGACGGCAAGGAGAACTACACGGAAGAGGACGTTAAAGAAGCGGCCCGGGCTTTCACCGGCTGGACCATCGACGATGACAACGTTACCTCACTACCTTTCGGCAAAATTCCTTGGCTGTTCCGTTACGTACCGGAAGACCACGACGACGACGAGAAGACCTTCCAGGGTGAAACCGGCAACTTCAACGGCGAAGACATCATCGACATCATCGTGAAACAACCAGCCACCGCCCGGTTCATCTCACGTCACCTATACAACTTCTTTGTGGCTGACGAACCACAGGTGCCCTCCTGGCAGCACACCCCACCCGGCAACCCGGAATTGATAAAGATTCTGGAACACGAGTACTTCAGCTCCAACTACAACATCCGATCCATGCTCCGGGTGCTGTTCAACTCCGACCATTTCAAATCCCAGGAGGCCCGCTTCGCCAAGGTCAAAAGTCCAGCTGAAGTGGTGGTGGGCACCCTCCATCTGCTGGGTGATTTCAAGTTCCCCAAGCGGACCATCTTTGAGACCGCCCTTGGATGCCGCTACATGGGTCAGGACCTGCTAAACCCGCCGTCAGTTGAAGGCTGGCACACCGGTGAAGAGTGGATCGACAGCGGTAGCTTGGTGGAGCGAGTCAACTTCGTCGCGGACCAGGTCGGCAACATCAACCAGCCCGGTGTCCGCGCCATGGTGGACGCCCTGTTGAGCCAGGCCACTGAGTTGGACCCACTGTCCATAATTGGCGGCTGCCTCGAAATGATGGGGCACGTTCAACTACACGAGAAGAACAAAGAGCACCTCGCCGCACAGATTCGGACAATGCTCGACCAACACAGCGCGTTTGTCGCTGGCAGCCCAGAAGACATCGAGTCAGCCGAGAAGACCATTCTGCATACGATGAAAATGATTGGTTCAACCCGGGAGTACCAGTTCGCTTAATCATTCCCGTAATCAACGACCCAGAGAAATAAATGACCACAGAAACAGCGAATCCAATATCCACCAACGGACTCTACCAATACGAAAGCGTGATTGGTCTGCTGTCTCCGGCCGGCCCAGGATTCAGCGGCCCTGTATCGGTGACTGTTGGCCCAGACGGTATGCTGTACGTGGCCTGCCGCGCCAATCCCAACCAACAGGAAGGTGTCCGCGTCTCTCGTTGTACCAGAGACGGTGATTTCTTGGATCAGTTCGGCACTTGGGGTGAAGAACCAGGCGAGTTCATCTGGATTACCGACATTGCCTTCAACCAAGCAGGCGAAGTCTACGTTGCCGACGAAAACTCCCACCGCATCAGCATCTTTGACACAGAGAGAAATTACTCCAGAAGAATTGGCGAACAGGGCAACGGGCCTGGTCAATTTGACCGACCATCCGGGTTGGCCTTTGGACCCAGTGGCAATCTCTACGTGGTAGATACACTCAACCACCGGGTACAAGTTTTGACCACAGACGGTGAGTACATTACCGAGTGGGGCTCGTTGGGCGATGCTGAGGGCCAGTTCCACATGCCTTGGGGTATCACCATCGACCAAACCGGGGACGTTTACATCACTGATTGGCGGAACGACCGAGTCCAAAAGTTCAACTCCGACGGCCATTTTCTAATGACCTTTGGTGTTTCCGGTGACGGTGAGGGCCAGTTCAACCGTCCCAACGGCATCACAGTTGACTCCGCGGGGGACATTTACGTCTGCGATTGGATGAATGACCGCGTCCAAGTCTTCAATTCACAGGCCGAATTCAAAGACCTGCTTATAGGACACTGTGGCATGTCCAAATGGGCCAGGACATTCTTGGACGCCAGCCCCGATATCGAAGCCAAACTTGAATTGGCCTCCCAAAACATCGAAATAAAGCGGCGCTTTTACCGTCCGGTTTCAGTTCATGTCGAAGATGACGGCAAGGTCTACGTGGCAGACTGCTACCGCCACCGAGTACAGATTTACCAGAAACTAATCGCCTAGAACCCCTTGTAGATACCCAACGCTTGCGTTGAGGATACCCATGTCGGCCAGTCGTGGGCAAGGGGTACCACCACGCCCGGTTCACATGTATAATTGTGTCGGAATTTGGAGCAATAAAATCCTCCCGCGGCCCTCTTTTGATTAAGGGATGTTGGGGGGATTTCTCCCGCCTGGCAAGTTTTTTAAACATAGGAGCAACCAAGATATGAAGAGCAAAGTAACGGTTGTCGGCGCAGGCAACGTTGGCGCCACCACCGCTCAGAGGATTCACCAACTTGGCTACGCCGACGTAGTCCTCGTAGACGTTGTTGAAGACCTACCCCAAGGTAAGTCTCTGGACATGCTGGAGTCGGCCCCAGTTATAGGCACCGATGCCAAGATCGTGGGCAGCAACAGCTACGAAGCCACTGCTGGATCCGACGTGGTGGTAATCACCGCCGGTATCGCCCGCCGCCCCGGAATGAGCCGCGACGACCTGCTGCTAACCAACATGCGCATCACCTCTTCCGTAACAGAGCAGGTGGTCAAGTACTCCCCCGATTGCATCATCATGCCGGTCACCAACCCGCTAGACGCCATGGTCCAAAACGTTTATGAAGCCAGCGGATTCCCCCGGAGCCGCGTATTCGGCATGGCCGGCGTGCTGGACACCGCCCGCTTCCGAACCTTCATCGCTGAAGAACTAAACGTCTCGGTGGAAGACATCCAGGCCTTTGTACTAGGCGGCCACGGCGACGACATGGTGCCTCTGGTCCGTTTCACCAACGTCGGTGGCATTCCCATCAGCGAGTTGATGGCAGAAGAGAAGATTGACCAACTGGTCAAGCGCACCCGCAGCGGTGGCGGAGAGATCGTCGAACTGCTGAAAGAGGGCAGCGCCTACTACGCTCCTTCCGCGGCCATCACTCAGATGGTTGAAGCGGTCTTGTTGGACAAGAAGCGCATCCTCCCTGCCTGTGTCTATCTTGAGGGCGAATTCGGCATCAACGGCCTCTGCGTAGGCGTTCCCGTCAAGCTCGGCGCCGGTGGCATGGAACAGGTCATGGAGATCAAGCTGACCGCCGACGAACAAGCAGCACTCAAAGGCTCCGCAGACACCGTTCAAGAACTCGTAGAAGTGATGAATAAAGCCCGGGCCGAAGCCTAGTATTTGGGCCTACAATTAGTAAAATAAGAGTATAAATTGTCCGGCAGGAGGTAGGCCGATGGCCAGTCACAACGACGCTGAGAAGAAACTACTGGAAAAAGCACGGCGTTACCTGCCGGGCGGCAATGGCGGCAACCTAGCACTCCCCCCTGAACTGGAATTTCTTGCCTCCCACGGCAAAGGCTCCCACATATATGACGTAAGCGGAAACGAATACGTTGACTGGCTCATGGGCTCCGGGCCCATGATTTTGGGCCACGCCCACCCCGTTGTCACTGAAGCCGTTATCAAGGCGGTTGAGGGCGGCAGCACCTTCTTCACCACCAACGACAAAGCAGTGGAGCTGGCAGAAGTCCTGGTCGACGCCATTCCCTGCGCCGATCAGGTGATTTTCACCACCAGCGGCACCGATGCCTGTTTCCAGGCAATGCGCGCCGCCCGGGCCTTCTCTGGAAAAGAAAAGATACTTAAGTTTGAAGGCGCTTTCCACGGGACCAGCGATTACGCCTTAATGAGCCTCACGCCGCCAGCCTCAGTGGAATACCCACAGTCGGTCGCAAGCACCGCAGGCATCCCCAAGGCGATTCAAGACCTGATGCTTATCGCGCCATATAACGACTTAGCCACAACTGAAGCAATCATCAAAGCACATTTGGACGACTTGGCTGCTGTAATCGTTGAACCGGTGCAGCGGGTTATCTCCCCTGCCCCCGGATTCTTGCAAGGCCTCCGCGACCTGACTAAGAAATACGGAGTGCTGCTGATATTTGATGAGGTTGTCACCAGTTTCCGGCTGGCCTACGGCGGCGCCCAAGAGTTCTTCGGCGTCACGCCAGACATGTCTACCACCGGAAAGATCATGGGCGGCGGTTATCCACTGGCAGCCCTGGCTGGGCGGGCTGATGTGCTCTCCGTCTTCGACCGTGGGGCTTCCGATGGCGCAAGTTATGTCAATCGAATTGGCACGCTGAACGGAAACCCCATTGCCTGCGCTGCCGGTCTTGCCACTCTCACAGTAATGCTCGAGAAGGACACCTACAAGCGGATTCACAGCAATGGAGCAACCATCAGAAATGCTTTGTTGGATGTCTGCAAAGAGAACGGTGTTCCGGTGCAGAGCTGCGGCGAGGATGCGATCTTTGATGTTTATTTCTCTGAGGTACCAGTGTCCAACTACCGGGACACCCTGGCTGCTGATGGCGGCATGATGACCCGTTACAACACCGGGTTATTGGAGCGGGGTATCCTAAAAGGCGCCCAGAAATACTACCCCTCAGCGGTCCACACCGAAGATGACCTAGAAAAGACCATCCAAGCCATGCGGGAGGTTGTCCCACTGGCCAGGAAAACTCTCAATCGTTAGTTTGCAACAAACAAAACAATCAGAAGTAAACAACAGGGAGTAGTCTCCCTTTACCCAGGACACAGCTTTCTAGAAAAATTTGGCCGATTAGCCGGTACCCTTATACAGTGTCTATAACTGTAACCAAGGGCGGTTGATGTGTGAGTAGTCCGGAGGATATGAGTCGTTGATTGGCACTTCGACAATTTTGCGGAGGTCGATTATGTCCGGTTTAACTTCATTCACAGGCCTAATCGCATTATTGAGTCTTCTTCTACAGCATGAAAGATTATTTCACGCAAATCACGAAAGGCAATCTCCAAACGAACCTACACCAATTCAATACGTCGAAAATCAATCCACCATGCGTTGCGATTGCGCAGGTCATAACGTTATCCCTCATTCCGAAATCATCGTAACCAGGAATCCTCAATCGTCCCAGAGAGTATCATCGTTATGCCGCTCTGTTCGAAGTGGACCCCGAATAACCGTGCCGACTCCCACTAGAAGAACCCCCATAAATTTAACCAGTGTGCCAATAGAAGGTGATTAAAAACACTTCAGCGAGTGTTTTCGGAATCAGAGAAGGCCGGAATTGACGTATTTTATGGTTGCCTGATTTCCAAAAATTCGACAAAGTGAAGAAATTCTTATCCTGAGCCTGTCCGAGGACCCAGCGTAGAAATTGCCTCCCCTTTACCGTGGTTCGACGAGCTCACCATGAGCGGGATTAAGGGTTGTCTGGTGCGGTGGATTCCTGCTTGCGCAGGATTGACGAGTATGGAGGTTGGTTTGGTGTTAGCCACTCCAGCCCGCTCATACTGAGCTTGTTCAATGACCCACAGCAGGATTAGCCTGCTGCCTGAAAAAGCCTACAACGCCTGCCAGTATCGATTGCCGCTTTCTCTGATTACTCGACCAAAACCGCTGTGGTGGCAGATTGCGATAGCAGCGGTCTCAGACTCGGCGCGGTCTAACATTTTTCGGCGGGATGCTCCGGCAATCTCGGGGTCCATGTCATAGTGGAACACCCAGTCGGTCTCGGTTATCTGCGCCGGGCCGTGGAACACGTCTCCCATGATGAAGGCCTTTTCGCCGCCCGAGTTGATGATGAGACTCATAGAGCCGGGCGTATGGCCAGGCGTCGGTGTCACAGTAAGTTCACCAGTAAGTTCTGTCTCGCCATCTATCAAGTCCAAAACGCCCAGACGGTGCAGCGGTGTAACCGTTTGGAGCCACCAGTCGTAGCCAAAGATTTCTGAGTCTCGGGGCGTTTCATAGGCGGCCCAGTCGGCCTCGTGAGCCACGTAGCGGGCGTTTGGGAAGGTTGGCGACTCATTGCCATCTATTCGAGAAACGTTCCAACCCACGTGGTCGGGATGCAAGTGAGTCAGGAAGACGGTGTCTATGTCCCCAGCCTGCCCCCCCGCCGCCTCCAACTCCTTCAGCAGAACGCCATCAACACCGCCGCCGATGTTCGCGACCACGTTGGGGTTGGAATTGGCGCTGCCTAGTCCCGTATCTACCAGCAGGGTGCGGCCTTGGGAGCGCACAAGATAACACTCAAAGTGAACCCGCAGGCTATCGTCACCCGAGGCGGTTTTTGTATAGGCGTCCGGATACCGCTTCAAATATGGAGTCCAGGCTTCTGGCGGGACGTCCGGAAAAGTCCTGCTAAATGGCAACGCTACCTCTGCGTCGTGAAGGATTGTAATCTCGACGTTGCCAACGGTCAGTGTGCTGTGCGGCATTTCGTAACTCCCGATGGCTGAGTGGCGATGAAACAACAAGGGGCCGCTGTTGGTCAGCCGCCCCTTGTTAGGTTACTCAATTGATCTAGTGATGTGCCGTGTTGGTGTTACCGGCTACACTCCGGCCCCTATCTTGGTAAGCAGGGGTTTGGTGCTGACTATGTGGCGTTGCAGGCCCATCTCCTTGGGGCTCAAGCCCATGGCCAGACCAATGGCTTGGGGCATGTGCAGAATGGGCAGGTTGATTGGCCGCCCAGCTTGGGATGCCGCCTTGGGCTGGAAGCTGTCCAGGTTCAAGTGGCAGAGCGGGCACGGCGTGATCATGGCATCAGCGCCAAGATCCTTGGCTTCTGATGTGTGGTTAGCCACCATGGTCATTGAGTTGCGCTCATTTATGGTCAGAATGGGGAATCCACAGCAGCGTGTCTTCCCGGCAAAATCGACCACCGTTGCGCCGATGGTCTCGATAATCTTCTCGAGCGCGGTCTCCCGTTCCGGGTTGTCTTCAAATTCCAGGGCGTCGGTCGGCCTGACGATATAGCAGCCGTAGAACGGAGCCATACGCACGCCGGCCAGTGGTCGGGTGATTAGTTCTAGAATCTTGTCCACACCAATGTCTTCAACCAAGATCCATAGCAGATGCTTGGGATTGGCATTGCCTTTGTACTCCAGGCCTTCTTCGGCCAGGAATTCATTGACCTTAGCCCGGTAGTCAAGGTTCTTCAACCGGTGGTTAGCCTGACTCATGACCCCTTGGCAGGTACTGCAGATGGTCAATATTGGCAGGCCCAAGGCCTCAGCCATGGCAAAGGTGCGGGCGTTTAGGGTATCGCCCAGCAGTTCATTTTTCTCCTGCAAGACACCGGCGCCAGTGCAAGACGCAGCGGGCATCTCTTGAAGCTCGATACCGAGCTTCTCGCAGATTAGTTTGGTCGCCGGATAAAGCTCAGGGCAACCGCCTCGGGACACACAGCCTGGGAAAAAAGCGTACTTCAACGCAGGGCTCCAAAATTACAGAATGGGCAGAGTAGGTGGAAAACTTGGTCGCTTAGTCGCGCTCCATGGGCTTTTCCACTTTGTCGAATATCTTCTTAACGTTTTTGGCGTCAGGAAGTTTCTTATGGATGATGGGCGGCATTTTACCGTGGGTAAGAGCCTGAATCGCGATGGGCGCGTAGCCAATCAGGGCTGACACGTTGGTCATTCCCACTGACTTGGGCACCAACCGTAGTTCGTCCAACCAACCGCTGTGTCCAACAGAATCGCTGAACGCCTCGGTGTGGCGGGCGCCGTTCGTGTTGGTGAAACCGGCTTCCATTGCCTGGTCGCGCAAGGCCATGATCCGGTCCATGGGGGCAACGCCCTTGGGGCAAGCCTGAACGCACTCCATGCAGCGGGTGCAATCCCACATGCCGGAGGGTTTAGTCAGTTCTTCAAGGCGGTCTTTAGAAACGCCCTTTTCATTGCCGTCCCGTGGGTCGGCGGTGAAACGATAGGCCTTGGCCAGAGCGGCCGGGCCCAAGAAGGACGGGTCAACTTCTAGCACGGTGCAGTCAGAGAAACAGGAGCCGCACATGATGCATGACGTGACGTCTGACAGGTGCAGCATCGACTCGTTGGATGCGATGTATTCGGCCTCGGGTTCGGGGCCTTCGGGCTTCAGATAGGGCTCGACCTCCATGATCTTGTCCCAGAAGCTATCAAAGTTCACAACCAAGTCTTTAATCACCGGCATGTTGCCCATAGGCTCCACCGTGATGACGCCATCTTTGATTGCCGTGGCAGCCTGGGTCTTGCAGGCCAGACCAGCGTGTCCGTTGATGCGAACGGCGCAGGAACCGCAGATTGAACTTCGGCAAGAGCAGCGCAGGCTAAACGCCCCGTCATTGTCCTCGCGAATCTTAATCAGGGCATCCAGTACGGTGCCGTTATCTTCTATCGATACTGTGAACCCCTGCCAGTAAGACTGGGGATCAGCTACTTCCGGGTCAAACCGTTTTACCCTTATCGTGACATCCATCGGTTAGTACTTCCTCTCTTCAGGAGTCCACTGGGTGATGCTGACGGGGGCGTAGGACAATTCCGGTCCTGAGGCTCCCCTCTTAATCACCAGGTGCTTCATCCAATTTTCGTCGTCCCGGTCCGGATAGTCGGTGCGGGCCTGGGCCCCACGGCTGTCCTGGCGGTCGAGAGCGCTCATTACGATGGGGGTGGCGCAGTCGAGCATGAAGCCCAACTCTAGAGCAAAAATTAGGTCGGTGTTGAACAATTTACCCTTGTTGTCCACAGGCACTGTCTCATAGCGCTTTTCAATATCTTTGAGTTCAGAAAGGGTCGCTTTCATGCCCTCTTCATTTCGATATACGGCCAGGTTCCGGTTCATTGACTCGCCCATTGCCAGTCTGACAGAGGCGATTCGGTCACCATTCTGAGGCCGGTCCAAAAACCCTTGGAGACGCTTTTCTTCTTTGCGGACGGCTTCGTCCACGTTGAATTCAACGTACTCGGAGTCCCGGGAAGCCTCGGCAGCGTGGTTGCCGGAACGCTCTCCGAACACGATGGTGTCCAGCAGCGAGTTGGCACCCAAGCGGTTCCCACCGTGGACGCTAACGCAGGCGCACTCACCGGCAGCGTAGACACCTTCGAGGTTGGTCTGGCCGTCGATGTTGGTGCGAATTCCGCCCATGGCATAGTGCATTCCGGGTCGGATTGGAATCGGCTCTTTAATCATGTCATGACCCACAAGGTCGATACCGATCTCGCGAATCTGGCTGAGCTTCTCCATGATTAGAGCTTCGCCCAAGTGGCGGCAGTCCAAAAAGACGCAGCCATCAACGCCATTTCCGGCGTTAATCTCAGTTTGCTCGGCGCGGGAGACCACGTCACGGGAGGCCAACTCCATCATGTTGGGAGCGTACTTCTCCATGAACCGGTTTCCATCTTTATCCAGTAGGTAAGCACCTTCGCCCCTGGCTGCTTCGGAGATTAGCACTCCGCTTCCGGCCAAAGTTGTTGGGTGGTATTGGACCATTTCCATGTCCATAAGCTCCGCCCCGGCGTTGTAGGCCAATGCTGTGCCGTCACCGGTGCAGATAAGGGCGTTGGTGCTGGGTTCAAATACCCGGCCAAACCCGCCCGTGCAGAAAATCACTGTCTTGGCTCTAATCGCATAGAGCTGGCCAGTCCGTATCTCCAGGGCCATCACCCCGCAGACCTTACCCTCTTCTATGATGAGGGAACTTACGAACCACTCCTCATAGCGGCGGACGCCGGATTTGATGAGCTGCTCAAACATCACGTGGAGTAGAGCCTGCCCGGTAAAGTCGCCAACGAAGAACGTGCGGGCGCGGCGTTGACCGCCAAAGGCCCGGGTTCCCAGTCGCCCTTCGTCGTCGCGGTTGAACGTTACGCCAAAGTGCTCCATGTCGATTAGCGCTTGACCGGCCGCCTTACACATGACCTCAATGGCGTCCTGGTCTCCCAGAAAGTCACTACCCTTGACTGTGTCATAGGCGTGATCTTCCCACTCGTCACCACGGTCGGTCAGGGCGGCGTTGATGCCTCCCTGGGCCGCGTTGGAGTGGCTGCGTACCGGATGTACTTTGCTAATGATTGCTGCGGTGGCACCGCTGGCACGGGCCGCGATGGCTGCCCGCATTCCTGCCAAACCTGCGCCGATTACCAGGACATCATGCTCGAGCATGCTTGTCTATTTCCTCCAATTTCACCTAGGCGAATCCGCCTTAGGCGCTCGGTTGGTCTCCAGTTATGTCTATTCTCAAAGACGTGTCCTCAAGAATGTTCCGGAGACCGCCACGTAATATATCAAAAAAGGAGTCCAACTATCCAGCTTTGACCGAACAGAACTGACGAATCGGTGCTGGCTAGATAGAGCGCCTTTATATGAACCAAGTTCGATTATTAATTCTTAGCTTATTTCCTAGAGCAGCAGGGGCTGTGCCAAGAGCATAGATGCGATGGTCTTCCCGTCTTGAATTTCGCCCGTCTTGAACATGGCAACCGCCTCATCGAAGGGCAGGCGCACCACCTGGATATTTTCGTCCTCATCGGCGTCAAGCTTGGACGGTGTCAGGTCGGTGGCCAGGTAGGCGTGCATAAACTCAGTGGCCCAACCTGGGGCCACCCAGAAACTGGCCAGGTGCTGCAGTTTGCCAGCCGTGTAGCCAATCTCTTCTTGAAGCTCACGCAGTACAGCTTCCTCTGAAACTTCGCCTTCTTCCACGCCACCGGCTGGGGCCTCCAAGAGAGGGCCACCGGTTGGGATTCGGAATTGGCGCACCAGAAGAACGTTGCCATTCTCGTCCACTGGCACGATACATACAGCGGCAGAATGCTCAACCACTTCCCTGCTCGCAGTCTTACCGTTGGGCAATCTTACGGAGTCTTTGCGCACACTGATGATGTGTCCTTCATAGATGCGCTCGGTGCCAATAGTTGTCTCTTTTATTGATTCTAGGGAATCATTTTCTGGCATGTTTATTGACCACGGATGCTGAAGCCCAAACGGCGGGTCAGCGTCCCAAAGAAATAGCTGGGCGGGTTAGCACGTAGGAAACGAGCTTTGTAGGGGCTCTGTTTCAGTTCCACTCGGTCTCCCAGATCCAACGGATGATCAATGATGCCATCAACGCTCAGAATCGCCGGTTGGTAGCCTTCCAGGGTCAGACCAACCTCCGCAGAGGCCTTCAGCACCATGGCCGCACTCAGCCCCATATGGGCTGCAACGGTCTTTAGCACCAGAGAGTCCGATTCGGGGTCGAGGATCGGGCCGCCGACAGCCAGGTTGTAGCCGGTGCTGCCGGTGGCGGTAGACATGATCACGCCATCAGCCCTGAAAGTCGTCACGGGTGCCCCGTCGATGATCCCAGCAACCGTCACTACCCTGGAAGCTTCACCGCGTGTCAAAACAACGTCATTCAACGCGTGGAATGGGCCTTCGGTACCACCCGAATTGGCTTTGTGCACGGTGGCCTGCAGCATATTCCGTTCGTCCAACCTGGAACCGCCGTTGAAGTAGAACGGCAATTTTTCCATTGCCTCGTGCACCTGCAACTCGGTCATAAAGCCGAGACGACCCATGTTAATACCAACCATTGGGATGCCCGCTGGACCGGTGAAGGTAGTTGCTCGCAGGATGGTGCCATCACCGCCCACGGTAATCACAAGGTCTGTGTTTTCAGCCCTGGGCAACAGGGTCTCCATATTCTCGGCAGGGGCCAGCCAGCTATTCTCCGACAAGTTCAAGTCGTGGAGGATGGCCGTGCTTAGATCCAGGGCCTCAGGCACTCTGGCGTTGTAAATGATTCCGATGTTTTTCATCGCGTATCTACCAGTGTTATTGGCTTTTCTGATTTTATGGATTGGGTCTTAATTAGACGTTCTTAATTATGAACCTATTTTTATTAACGCGACGCCTGGTTCTTTAAAAAGCGCCGCTGACACTCTACACCGCCAGTGCCTTAACCGCACTTTGGGCGGCCTCCATGACAAATCCGGGTGCGATTCCCATGAACACCATGGCCGCTCCGGCAATCCATAACGCCAACCAGGGTGCGGGCGACGCTGAAATCTTCTCCTCTCCATTGTCTGACCGAGTGAACATCACTCGAATGATCTTTACGTAGTAGTAGGCTGAGACCGCGCTGTTGATCACTCCCAGTATCGCCAACCAGATTAGTCCGCTATCCACGGCTGCCGTAAAGACGTACAGCTTTGCGATGAATATCCCAGTCGGTGGCACGCCAATCAGGGCCAGCAACGAAAGGGCTAGGATGATGGCCAGCACTGGGTTCTTGGCGGATAGACCAGCGTAGTCGCTGATCTCATCACTTTTTATCTTTGAACTGATGATGGTGATGGCGAAGAACGCAGTCAGGTTGGCTGCGGCGTAGGCTACCAGGTAGAACAGGACCGAGTCTGGGCCGATGGCCGCAAATTCCGGTGCCTTGAATATGCCATCGCCAGACTTCACGCCGGCGGCAACGCCAACCAAAATATAGCCCGCGTGGGAGATCGTGCTGTAGCCAAACAGACGCCTGATATTGCTCTGGCTGATTGCGACCAGGTTACCAATGACCATGGATGCCGCAGCGATACCAGCGATCAGGATTCCCCAGTCCAAGGCCACATCAAAGAATCCAGTGAAGAACACGCGGATGACCACGGCAAACGCGGCGGCCTTGCTGGCCACCGACAGGAATCCCACCACTGGCGTGGGGCCACCTTCGTAAACGTCGGGCACCCACATCTGGAACGGCGCCGCTGAGAGCTTGAATCCAAATCCAGCAATCATCAGGATTATGCCGACGAACAGTGCGTAGTTGCCAAATGGTATGGTGCCGGTGGCCTGACCAACTGCGATTGATATCTCAGCCAGTTGGGTGCTGCCGGTGAAGCCAAAGACCAGCGCCATTCCATAGAGCATCAGAGCCGAGCTGACAGCGCCAATGATAAGGAACTTCATACCGGCTTCACTGGAACGACGGGTCATCAGGAAGGCCGTCAACGCGGCCATTGGTAGGGTGGTCAATTCCAATGAGACGTAGATGGTAATTAGCTCAGTGGCCGCAGCCAAGAGCATCATTCCAGTGGCGGCGAACAGAATCAGGGCAAAATACTCACCCTGGAACCGCTCCATATTCCGCACGTAATCAGCGGAGGCCAACACCACCAACGCTACTGAACCGATGACCAAGAAGTTGAAGAACAAAGCGAACCGGTCAACCGATAGCGCGCCCAGCAGGATACTGGGGTCTTCGTTTGATAAGGCATCAGAACCCTGAATTAAGCTGGTGGCAGAACCCAGGTCGTAGACCTGAATCACGCTCATGACCAACGGCCCGGTCAGCGCCGCAAAGGTCAGGTAGGGCAGCAAGCTCTTTTTCGGCAGGGCTAAATCGAGCAGGATAATCAGAAGCGCTGCTCCAGTCATTGCCAAGTACGGTGATAGAACGTAAAAATCGTGGACTGTCATTACGGGTTAATCACCCCATTGAGGACATCCACCATGGGGTTAAGTCCAGATTCAAAAACGTCGGTCAATATCGCCGGATAGACACCCACGCCGATAATCGTCACCAGCATCAAGACTAGCGGCAGAGCCTCCACCAATGAGGCGTCGGGCAGGTCATCAAAGGACGCGCGCCTTTCGCCAAAGAACGTCCGCTGCATCATCCAGAGGATGTACCCGGCCGCCAGGACTATTCCGGCCACTGCCAACGCTGTGGGCCACTCGTAGGCCTGGTAGGCGCCCAGGAAGACCAACAGCTCGGACACGAAGCCGCTCAGACCCGGCAGGCCCAGCGACGCTAGTCCGGCGATGAGCATGGCCACTGCCACAAACGGCATCCGACCAGCCAGACCGCCCAGATCAGGTATGTAACGGGTATGGGTCTTTTCGTAAACCAGGCCCACCGACAGGAACAACAATCCGGTTACTGTGCCGTGGGTGAATAACTGCATCGCCGCGCCGTTCAGTCCGGTCACGCTCAATGTGCCTTCGGAGATTCCAATCGAGCCAATGCCTACCAGCACCAAACCCATGTGGCTGACACTGGAATAGGCGATTAGTCGTTTCAAGTCGGTCTGTCGCATGGTGATTACTGCGCCGTAGAGCACGCTCACCACGCCCAGGAACACCAACACCCAGGCAAACTTGTCCGCCTGCGATGGGAACATGCCCACGTTGATTCGGAGCAAGCCATAACCGCCCATCTTTAGCAGCACACCCGCCAGCATGACGCTGGCAGCGGTTGGCGCGTCGGTATGGGCGTCGGGAAGCCAAGTATGAACCGGCCAGGTTGGCAGCTTGATGGCAAACCCAACAAAAAAGAGCCAGAACAACCCGCCCATGGGAATCAGCAGCCCAGCAGAGGTCAACATAGTCGCTTTGGTAGAAAGTTCCACCATGTCAAAAGTGCCCAAGCCTGGCGTGAGATAGACCGCGACGATGCCCACCAACATGAAACCGCTGCCCAGGATGGTGAAGATCAGGAACTTCATGGCCGAGTATTCTTTACGACCGCTTCCCCAGACCGATATGAGCATGAACATAGGCACCAGCTCCACCTCCCAGAACAGGAAGAAGAGCAGCAGGTCCATGGATGTGAAAACACCCATGACCGCAGATTGGAGCACTAACAGCCAGATGAAATATTCTTTTACTCGGAACCCAATGTGCCACGAGGCCAGTATTGCGCACATGCCCAGCAGACCGGTCAAGGCCACCAGCGGTGCGCTAAGGCCATCCACGGTTAGGAAGAAATTGGCGTTCAACCCCACATCGGGAATCCAGGTAATTTTGTCGACGAACTGGAACCGGTCTGCGCCCTCTGACCGGTCAAAGAAGCTGAAGACTATCAGCGAAAGAACCAGGTCGGCCAAAGCAATCAGAACGGCAAAATTCCGCACGTTCTTGTCGCCTTTGACGACCAACAGCAAGACCAGAGCTCCCACCACAGGCAGGAACACCGTCGCCGTTAAAAGTCCATTGTAGCCTTCTACCATCTAATTAATTCCCACGGCTAATTAGCCAACAAGAGCGCCAATATTATCGCCAGTGTGCCAAACGCTATTCCGGTTGCGTAGGTCTGTACCTGGCCGGTCTGCATCTTGCCAATGGCGGTTCCAATGTTTCTGAAGAACCAGCCAATCAGGTCCACGGTCCCGTCCACCAGGTTTCGTTCGATCCAATCCAACGTCCCGGCAAAGACCCGGTAGAACCCTTTTCGTACAATCACATTCTCGTAAAGGGTGTCCATGTAATATTTTTCAGATAACAGGGTGTGCACTGGCTTGATGCGCTCCAGTGGGTCAGTTCCCTGGCCCTTGCGACGCAGATAGAGCACTACGGCCAGCCCGATACCGGACAATGCGGCCGCCGTCGATACGGCAGCCATGGACCAACTGAATTCCAACGTCTCGTGATGACCAACGGCCCCTATGGATTCGGCAAGTCCATTGGCCAAGAATTCCGTTATCCAGTGTTGGGGGATGCCAAATTCATCGACCCACTGCGGGTTGGCCAAGTATCCGATGAATACTGCAGCCACACCCAGAACCGCCATGGGTAGCACCATGACAAATGGCGACTCATGCAGGTGGATGCCAACGTGTCCGCCGTGACTCGCTTCTGCCGCCGGATCAGCCTTGGCCTTGTCTTCCAGTTCTTTCTCGATGCCGCCACGGAACTCGCCGTGGAAGGTCAGGATAATCATCCGGATGGTATAGAAGGCGGTGGCAACTACACCCACAATCAACGAGAAGAAGGTCACCCGACTGACCCAGGTATCAACGATTCCATCGCCGTTCCAAGCGCCCAGCAGTATCTCGTCCTTACTCCAGAAACCGGCCAGAGGGATGATTCCGACCAGCGCCAGCCCAGCAATCAGCACCAGCACATAGGTAACCGGCATGTGCTTACGCAGGCCGCCCATGTAACGCATGTCAAAGGTGCCCGTGGCGTGATTAACGCTGCCGGCGCCCAGGAATAACAACGCCTTGAAGGCTGCGTGGGTCACCAGATGGAAGATAGCCGGGGAATAGAGCCCCAAGCCCAAAGCCGCCATCATGTAACCCAGTTGGCTGACGGTGGAGTAGGCCATGACTCGCTTGATGTCGTTCATTACCAGGCCCATTGACGCAGCGAACACCGCTGTGAAAGCTCCC
>Ga0209501_10000647_pt1 | contig 41364 bp, 36 predicted proteins | sample ArcticOcean_MG_C_4_FD_187434 | JGI IMG/M metagenome (GOLD analysis project Ga0209501, IMG submission 187434) | Marine microbial communities from western Arctic Ocean - ArcticOcean_MG_CB4_134 (SPAdes) (version 2) | ecosystem: Environmental > Aquatic > Marine > Oceanic | place: Arctic Ocean...
TTGGTGTAGTATTTTCACCACTATAGTTCACTATATTCGATGTAGTTAAGCGTCTGCTCCGGGTCCAGAGCCCGGGTAGTATTTCCTACACGAATATAAAACTCTCGTCCGCGAGGGCCATCCATGAATGCAGGATCAGCAGATTTTGATGTAGTGACTACACAGATTTTCCTTCCATCTACTTCTTCTATTTGTGGGTCAACCAAAGAGGTATAGTGAGCTCCTATTTTATCTGCTACTAGGGAAGAGAGCAGCTGTAGGAATTTATCCTCTGAGCCACCTACGATAGCTAAATCCTTTTCAAGTCCGTACACTTCCCCACTGTCTTCGACGCCTATGACTAGGCTTCCACCGGTTGAATTCATGAATGCCGCAAGAGTTTTCAAAACGGAGTCCCTGAGGCCCTTATTGTGCCTTCCCTCCACAACATCCCATTGCAAACTACTCTTGAATTCGAGATTGCCACTCTCTCCCATGCCTATAAGTTCCGTGACTGGCCGAACAGTGCTGTTGTCACTCACTCTGGTGAATCCCTCCAGAAATTGATTCATACCGTCTGAAATTAGCTCTCTTCTCGCCTTCAAAAAGTCTGAATATCGGTCAAGCTTCCATAGCTGTGGGTCCATGGGAATGAATTGCTGCTCAAGCGCTCCAGGATATCGGGCTTCAACTTCAGGCAAATAATCTTCCGGAAGCCTATTGGAGATGTTCAAATTGGGTTCCCCAGTCAAGAAAGCCCTATTTGCTATGGCATTGACTATTTGGCGATGCAGATGATTGTCCGAGCTATAACCATTTTGATACAAAATGCTCTGCGGAAATATGTGATGACTGTGAATCCGATAATGGTCACCCACTGTAGTGCCTAGAGGTATTCCGTTGAACCAATCAACTGCATGGCGCGCCTTCGTCAAAATGAAAGACATTTTGTACAAGGGATGCCACGCACCTCGACCTTCAAAATCGTTAGGTGTTACGTTGATGCGCCCTCTCTGGTCAACAACTTGGTCGAGAAGCGAACCCCAAGGAGATTCTTCCCGAAGCACGATCGTAACGTCATGTTCTAATCTCGCATCTGCCTGAGCAGAATACCTTTGATGTATTTGAGCAACGAGGAACCAACGTATAGCCTGCTGAAGATCCTCGTCAGCCGGGAACACCCTGTCATTTTGGTTGAGAAACTGAATGATCGGGATCAAAGCATTAGGTGTGCTCAGATCCTGAGTTGAGTGAATGAATGCATGATTAGGTAAAATATTCGCAATATAGTCAAGTATACGTGAAAGTCTTCTCCAGCCTTCCTCTAGCTCTGGTCTTTGAACCGGATGGATCAGCTCGTATCTCGCATGATGCGTAACCGCACAAACAAGAGCTCTCGTCATAAAGGTAAGATCGAAGTCGAAATTGACTCTCTTAAGCTCCTCTATTTTAGCCTTGAGAACACGTCTTGCTTCTGGCCAGTTGCCCGTTACATGAGTCAAGGCGAGATCAGCATCTGAAAGCCTCGTACCTAGTGTATTCACCCTATCGAAAACGTTGATTGCTTGATTTAGTGATGCATCAGGCGGCACTACTTGCACGGGTAAATCTGCTGTCAAAATCTCTTTTAACATGTTCAAGTTGTTGTTATATGTCTGGGCTAGCTGGAAAGCGTCACGCCCACCATTTGCCTCACTATTATTGTTCTCTGATACTAATCTGAACACATCCACAGTGGAACCATCGAAACAGTCGACTACCTTAACCCACCGATAGTCATCTCGCATCCTTATCGGCTGGAAATACTGGAAATCGCGATCTTCAAGGTTAAAACAGAGGTCCCTGACATCAGTTTCTATATCAGCTTCGGTATAGTACGGCGGGATATCCCCGGTAATGAGCATGTAGAGAGTCGTAAGACGCTGCTGTCCATCAAGTATCACTTGCACAGTGCCAATGTTAGCAGGCCTATTTCCAAGGTTCTTAAGCTCCGGAGGTGACTGAGTTTTCCAGAACAACACCCCACCTACCGGGAATTTTTGCGATAGTGATACAAATAGCTGTTTCGCTTGCTCACGGCTCCAAACGTACTCACGTTGAAACTCAGGTAAAACCAAGTCGTTAGTTCTGATCTCAGATATAATCTCATCGATACGCATATTCTTCTCCCATTCACCCAAGTCTCTCGAAACTGTTTCTTGGACTCCATCAGAAAAATCATTAATGGAAGAATGTTACTCCTTTCAAAAGGAATTCGCATTCCGTGAGGGAATGGAGTGGTGATCCCGCAACTCCACCACAACGGTTAGCTCCGCTGGCATAGGTCAACGGCATTTGCAAAAAGGGTGCAAATGCCTATAGTAGATTCAACAATCTACAAGAAGAAATGAGTCGGCCAATGGATCACACCAATCAGGAATATGATGGCGTCTTAGCGGGAATCCTCGACAAAGGCGAGAAGGAACGAATTTACATTGGGATCTTGTTTTTTGGGTTGATACCCCCACGCTGAACTATGGATCAAATACCTCGTATATCGCGGCAGATAGTCGTATATTTGGGTTCTATTTCTGATGAGAATATCGCTAAAACCGCAAAGGGCATTAGCAGTATTAGAGCGTTGTGGTCCTATCTGGTGAACTAGACCCACTCCGAAGTGTAAGGTAGCCTGCTAAGCCTGCAATCAGCGAAGCAACCAATATGCTCGTCTTTGCTTGTGCAATCAAAACTTCTGTACTTTCGAATGCCAATCCGGTTACAAATATTGACATCGTAAAACCTATCCCCCCCAACCACGCCGCTCCTAGAATATGCCGCCATGTGGTGTGTTCCGGCATATTTGCCAAGCCACTTTTTATAGCTAACCAACTGAAGATGACCACCCCTAGCGGCTTGCCAACCACTAACCCCAGTAGTATACCTATAGAGACCTGAGACGTTAAAATTTCAATTACATCCTTTCCCAGCTCGACTCCAGCATTTGATAAAGCAAAAAGAGGCATTATTAGTAATGCCACCCACGGATGCAATAGATGCTCTAACCTCTGAAGTGGAGATTCGACATCTTTCGAGGCTTCCTCTAATTCTTCCAGAACCGCGCTTTGCTTGATTGTGGTGAGTGCTGATCTGCCACGTCTCGGGCCAGTGTTGCCGTCTTCCTCAAACTCAGTAATGAGTTGCCGTGCTCTGTCTGCAAACTGTCGCGGATCGATTTCTACCCGCAATGGTATTACCATTGCTAGAAGTACCCCAGCAATTGTCGGATGGATACCGGATTGGAAAAATGACACCCATATTACTATACCCACCAAAGCATAACAGAGAGGATTTCTCACGTTGATCCAATTTGCGACGACAAGAGACCCTAACAAGGCAGCGGCAACCGCAAGGTTGATCCACGAAATTGTATCCGTGAAAAATATCGCGATTACTACTACTGCTCCTATGTCGTCAACGATTGCAAAAGCCGTCAGAAACACTTTCAAGGACAGGGGAATCCTCGTCCCTAAAAGCGCCAAAACGCCCAAAGAGAATGCTATGTCAGTGGACATGGGTATGGCCCAACCTTTGAACGCCTCAGCAGATGACCAATTAAATAATAGATAACACCCCGCCGGTATGACCATGCCTCCGATAGCCGCTACTACAGGCAATGCTGCACTTCGGACTGATGCTAACTCACCTAGAAAGATTGATCGTTTTATCTCAAGTCCCACAACGAAAAAAAAGATAGCCATCAGTGCGTCATTAATCCAAAAATGAACTGGCTCATCCAACAGAAAGTTCGGAACTCCTGCGATCAGATGCGCATGCCATATACGATGATAAACATCTTCAAGGTTCGAGTTTGCCCACAGCAATGCAATTACAGTGCATATCATCAAGACAATTCCACTGAAGGCTTCCTGGGATGTAAATCTTTGGAAAGGGCTAAGTAAGTTGTTAATATCAGGCTGCTGCAATCCGAAATAGCGAGAGATAAAACGTGACATATAATCGATTTCTCCATTTTGGGCGTCTTGCGACCCGAAAATTCAGTATTTAACTGCCTTCAAAGTCCAACACCAACATATCACTAACCAAGTACAGAACGGCTGATGAAGATTATTTTAGAGTTGATATCTTTTACCCAACTAAGATAAAGCGTCCCTAATAATTATACTAGGTGTGTGCCACATGTGTGGCATGCATCTGAAAAGGTAAGAGCTCTAACAGTGCTAAAGGGTTCGTAGTTTTATCGACCGTAAGGGTTAAGCCTTTCGCTTTCCCTGCGGAACCCCTGCCTAGTGATGGGATAAACCCTCTCTTGAGGTAATGAACTCTGTTTACTTGATCGCATGGAAGCGCCCCTATAAGGGAACCATCAGGGTTTATACCAATCACACTTCTTGCCCCATGTAGAGGGCTTCTCAAGATTGAGAGAGGTCAGGAGCTGTTGCTCCTCCAGCTTGAGTTGCTTTGCTTGTAGGATTCGCCTCAATCTTCTGATCATACAGGGGTTGGGATAAATGGAAGGAGCCGGTAGACTTTTGGGATAAGTGGGATAAGTGGGGTGAACAGGCTCAAGATGAATAGCAATCCGAGTATCAACACAAAAGCGTTCCAAAGTGTTTCCCTGTGCATAGTGCTAATCTTCCTTAATCGAAAAAAAGGGAATGATTTAGCGTTAAGGACACCCGTCGCGATTCAATCATGTACTCTCCAGATTTGACAGACTTCTTTCTCTTCGATATTTGACTGGGACGTATGATTATTCTACTGAATATCCCTGAAGTTGATCATTAATTCGCTAGTCAAAAACAGGACCATAGTGATCCCGTAAACTATCCATAGAATTCGGAAAAATCGTTTTTCTCCTACTGATACGCCCCGGCGTAGCCATGATTTGTGTATGCCGAACAATATAGCTCCTACTGAGGCTAACAGAAGAAAGAAGGGTAGGGATTCATGGATGGTCAATTCAATGTCTCCGATGCGATGGTGCAATCGAACGATTTGCATATGTTAATAAGTGCCTGTCCTATCTATTAACTGGGTCTTTGGACCTGTTGATACGTTTGAACCCTGTATGCTAAGTAAGGCTGGTAGTACATGGTGATTTGATTGAGTTTATTGGGATCGTCGGTTTCGACAATCGTTACCCCTGGGGCGGTATCACTTAGTCCTTGTCCCACTGGAGTGTAGGAGCCAAGCAGGGTGACTCCTATTGAATTTAGGAATTCAGGGAAGCCACGAATTTTATCTGCCATTGCGGGATCAGGATTCTGCCCTGGCTGAGGTGCAGGCCATTCTCCAGCGAGGATTTTTTGCGTGCGATGTGCTGTATAAGTGTCGTTTGGTTGGAAATATCCGAAATATATTGCCATTATTCTCACTCTCCTTGTGACTAATGCAGCGTGGTTTGCATATCACAGAATTGCACCATCAACAGCATACCTCATTGCGATGATAGTAGGTACTCAGCTGATAGCATGTCAATATTGTGGATGCCCCTTTAGTCATATCAAGTAGTATACTTGTACCACTAGGTGCTTTGGTGATTGGTGGCAAGAGCTCTACCTTTGGAGTGCTAGCAGCAATGGTAGTTGGTTTGGACGCTCTGTGGTTGGATGATCAGAATATAGAAATCAAGCCTTCTTCTAGGAGTGAGTGGGCTGATTGGATTGCTGCTACACGAACCAGGAATTATGTGTTAGGAGATCCCTTATTGGATTGGCTCTCCATGTTCGGAGCCAATCATGGGTTTGTTCCTGATAGTGAATATTCTGGTTATGATATTAAAACCGACTTTACGGAGTTCATTTTTGCTCAAGGCCGCGGATTTGAAACTGCAGTAATGCAGCAAATAGAATCTTTGGTTCCGGTGACCAAAATATCTAACAATTCCTATGATGTACGCGACTTGAATACGAGTATCAAAACAGTTGAAGCTATGCGTGCAGGGGCTGAAATTATTTATCAGGGTGCATTGCGCAATCCTGAAACCAGGACATATGGGACTCCTGATCTTCTCGTTCGGAGTGATGTTTTGGCTCAGTTGTTCCCCGGGCAGGCGGGTGCTATTGCTACCCATGACGGAGCTCCAGGTATTGATGTTCGTTCGAAGCACTATTGCGTAGTTGATATCAAATTCACGACACTTCATCTAACAGGAGCTGGGATTCTTATGAATATTGGATCAGCTCCAGCGTATAAAGTGCAGGTTTCACTTTATAATTCTGCTCTCGGTAGAATTCAAGGATTAACTCCTTCGAACGGTTTTGTTATAGGTAGAGGTTGGCAGATCAGAAAAGGAAGGCAGACATCTCGGGGGGTATCATGTATGGAAAAATTAGGCATAATCTCCATGGATAGCACCATTGGAGGAAATGTACAAGTTGGTGATGCCGCTAATGATGCTGTTGACTGGGTGAGAAAGGTTCGGCACGAGGGTAACGGGTGGTCTTTGTATCCCGTCCCTTCTGTTCCAGAATTGTATCCTAATATGAGCAATGTTCAAGACAGCCCATGGCATCGCGCTAAAGGAGACATCGCAGAGGAGTTGCAGGAGCTGTCACTAATTTGGAACGTTGGAGTTGCAGTGAGGCGGCATTTACATTCTCAGGGTATAAAGAAGTGGCGGGATCCTAAATTTTCTGCTGAGGCAGTAGGAATGAATCCTGGGGATCAGTACGAAACACTAAATCGCATATTGCAGGTTAATCGAGAACAAGAAACTTCGTTAGTCTTGCCACGGATTATACATACAGCACGAGAAGAATGGGGCACGGAAAGGCCATTGGAGTTCTACGTTGATTTTGAGAGTGTTTCTGATCTCAATGATGATTTTAGCAAAATGCCTCAGAGGGCAGGGACTCCTATGATTTTCATGATTGGTTGTGGTCATGTCGAGGATGGGGAGTGGGTCTTTCGTCAGTTCACCGTTGACATACTGACACCTCCAGAAGAACGCCGTATTTTGGACGAGTGGTTTGCGTATATGGCAGCAGTTAGGGAAAGCGAAGGCCCCGATGGATCCTTGCCGCTTATTTTCCATTGGTCTCCTGCAGAAAGACTAAGTCTGGTCGCAGAATATAATTCTGTTGCATTCCGACACCCGGATATAGATTGGCCAGCCTTAGCGTGGTTTGATTTTTATACCGAGGTTATGATTGCTGAGCCAGTAGTCGTAAAGGGGGCAATGGATTTTGGGTTGAAGAGTATTGCTAAAGCATTCAAGAGCCATGGATTTGTGGATACTTTGTGGAAAGAAGGGCCTGCTGATGGTTTGGGGGCAATGATCGGAGCCTTTTGGTGCGATCAAACAGCGAGGGACAACGGGGTTCCTATGCGTGACAGTGCGTTGATGCATCAGATAAGTGGCTACAACGAGGTAGATTGTTTAGTAATGATGGAGGCTATACGTTACCTTCGCCATCATCACTAATGGCAGAGATATTCATTAAATGACCTTTTGCTCACGTAATAACGGTAGATCTTCAGATGCATATCCCAAAATATCACAATAAATTTCTCTATTGTGTTCACCAAGTAACGGAGCACGGTGGAATTCCGCTGGACTTTCGCTAAATTGTGTCGGTGTACCAGGGTAACGAATTGGGCCAGTTTCTGGATGATCAATTTCAACGAAGAATTCTCTAAAATTGAATTGAGGATCACTGTAAACATCTTCCATAGAGTTGATAGCACTTCCAGCCATACCTGCAGCCTGAGCTCGTTCCATGACTTCTCGTTTAGTTAGTTGAGTGGACCATCCCATAAGGAGAGCGTCAACTTCATCTTTGTAGTCTAGGTTGTAAACAAAGCTGAAGTCTTTATCCTGAAAACGAGGATCTTCGGCAAGTTCTGGCATCTCGATCATCTCTATGAAGCGTGGCCACCACATTGGATTAATCCCAGAAAAATTTACATATCCGTCTGCACATGGATATGGACCTGATGGTAGAATTCCATTGGCAGTGGCTCCTGCTCTTACAATTGAGACGTTACCTGAGTAGGAATATCCAATTGCTTGAGTTGCAGTACGATCGATGGAGCCCAATTGTGTTTCCATTAATGCAATCTCTAGGTGTTGAGCTATACCGTGCATCTCTCGACCTAGATACGCCCCCATGGTTGTGGCTGCGGCGATCATACCTGCTTGGTGTTGAATCATCGTAAGTGCAAGCTTTTGGGGTTCTCTGTCTATTAATCCTGTCCCGTGCATTGTAAGTCCCATTGCATACATTACGATGTCCGTAAGTTTGTAGTTCTTGTAGGGGCCTGAACTACCAAAGTTGGAAATTGAGGTCATCATAATCTTTGGATTTATCGTTCGAAGCGTGTCGTAGCTAAGTCCAAGTGACTCCATTGTTCCGGGGGCGTAGTTCTCCACTACAATATCGGCGTCCTTGATCAGTCTTAGGAATATTTTCTTTCCTTCTATGGTTTTAAGGTTTAATGTTATGCTTTTTTTGCCGGTGTTGAGATATAAGAACAGACCGCTTCTTTCAAGCCCTGGAAGGTTATCCATAAATGGTGCGAGGTTTCGAGCAGGGTCACCCGAAGGAGGTTTTTCAATTTTGATCACATTTGCACCATAAGTGGATAATACCTTTGTACAATATGGGCCGGCGATATATTGGGTTAGATCAATGATCCGAAGCCCTGACAGAGCACCCATAACGGTTCTCCTTATCTGGTACTAAGAATTAGTTTCTTGTTCAATTCAGTGTTGGGTATGGTGGTGACATTATACCAAGTGATTTGTTAAAATATGTTGCTATTGTTTATTGTTGGCTGTGATGTTAATTAACAATCCCGGACAAATCAAGGTTAATGTTGTTTTTTTATTGTTAAGGGTATCATTAGATTGATGATTATGGTGGGCCATATGCGAGAGGAGATTGTAAAATGGAGTTATCCAGATGACATCTGAACATAAAAATAGAGTGGTACTTGTGACTGGTGCAGGGAAGGGTTTAGGCAGGGAAATTGCTGTCGAATTTGCAAAAGCAGGTGCAACTTTGGTCATAAACTATCGCGTTGATCGGTTAGCAGCAGAGGAAACTTTGTCTATGGTTCAGCAGTTTAGCAAGAGTTCTGGGATTGTGCAGGCTGACGTGACTCAGCCATCTGAGGTGGACCGTTTGTTTGATGCTGTACGATCAGATTTTGGGGATGTCGATATACTGGTCAACAACGTAGGGGACTTCATATTTAAGCCGTTAATGGAAACTTCCGATCTGGAATTTGTAAATACGATAGAAAGCAACTTACATGCGGGATTTTTCTGCTCTAGGCGTGCTTTAGAATCTATGAAATCAGAATATGGTCGGGTAATTAACATTGGGGCAGTTGGTGCTGATCGACTGTTGTTGCGGAAGAGGACTGCCCCTTATTATATTGCTAAAACAGGCCTTTTTATGCTAACCAAGATTATGTCGCTTGAGTGCGATCAAGGCAAAACAGTCAATATGGTTTCTCCTGGGGTATTGAAGAACGGGAATCGCCCTTCAGGCGCCAGTGTAGTCGAATATAGAGCCGTAACTAGGGCTGTGCTCTTCTTAGCAGAAGAAAACTCTGGACAAGTAAATGGAGCAAATATTGAAGTATCTGGTGGTTGGAGTCTAGGTGTGGATTAGGTTTTCTGTATACATTCTAGCTCAATGCAATTCTTAGAGCGTCACCGCTGGAACCGTTATATGCGATGTGTCCGTCCTTGAGGTAGATGATTCGGTCTGCGTATTTCTCGGCTAATGCTAAATCGTGTGTGCTTAGAAGTATTCCTGCCCCTTCTTGTGCCAGTGTGGCTAGTAGTTGAAAGGCTTGTTCTTTTGCCCTGAAATCTAGCGCGTGGAGAGATTCATCTAATATCATGAATGATTTGTTCTGGATTAGACAAAAGGCAAGCCATACCCGTTGTTTCTCTCCACCCGATAATTTATCGAAGGATCGGTCCACAAAAGTCTCCAGTTCACATGATGCTATGGCATCGGCTACGGCTTTAGTCTCGTTCACTATCTTCCAAGGGAATTGATCTTTTGGATTGAATTGGGCCAGGTCCAGTATTTCTCGCACCTTTAGGTATGGCGGATCCTGTATGCCTTGAGGAAGGATAGCAAAGTGATGTTTGAGGCTGCTAATATTAGTTATTGGATCGTTGCTTTCCGATGAGCGAATCTCTCCTGAAGTAGTTGTTAGTCGTCCACTAATAATTTGCATCAGAGTTGTTTTTCCTGATCCGTTTCTTCCTAGGAGGCACACGAGTTCACTGGTGTTTAAGCGTAGTGATACGCTGTTCAGTAGTATCTTATTTGGGTAGGAAAATGATATTTTGTCAAAATATAAGTTCATATAATGCGCCTAGCGAAATATATCATGAGTGGAGCTCCAAGCACAGTGGTTACCATGCCTACTGGAATTTCAGATGGCATAAATGCTAGCCTTGCTAGTTGGTCCGCGTATAGGGTGAGGATTGCTCCTAAGGGTACGCAAACGAGGAGTATTGATCGGGAATCATGCCCTACAATGAGTCGAGCCAAGTGCGGAACTAGTAGCCCGACAAAGCCTACTAGTCCGGATAGTGCAACAGCAGCTCCTCCGAGGATTCCTGCTGATGTCATTGCGATCAAGCGAGTGGTGTTTGGGTTGGCGCCAAGGTTCTCAGCAATATCGTCTCCCAGACTCAGGGTATTGAGTCTGGGCGCTATTGTGGATGCAAGCAGTAATCCTATGACTATAAAAGGTAGCCCAGAAAGCAAATCATCCCAACCGCGATTGGTGAAACTTCCTCCAATAAAAGCAAGCGATTGCTGTGTGAAGATTCGTGCGGAAGCCATAATTCCTGTTGCAATAGCTAATGAGAGAGCTGCTATTGATACCCCGATCAAAGCGAGTCGAGCAGATGTGATGTGGTGACGTGTAGAAAAAAAGGTGATCACGCCCACTGTAAGTGTGGAGAACGCTACGGATGTCCCCATAAGAATCCAAGTTTCCGAAGATATCCATCCTGCGAGAGCCATAGCTTGGGCTACTGTTGCACCGCCACCGACTCCAAAAATCTGAGGGTCTCCTAAAGGGTTTCGGGTAGAAATTTGGAGCAAGGCTCCAGCAACAGCTAAGGATACGCCGACTGTGATTGCTATTGCTACCCGAGGCAGTCGCAGTTGCCAAAGTATCACTGTAACTGCATGCTCACTGTCATGTGTAATGCCTGCAACTAGTTGCTTCAGGCTCAGACTAGCGGGTCCGTATAACAATCCAATAAGAATGCCTATACCTAAGCACATACTACATGTGACTAGGACATAGGTTATTCTGTGCATATTTAAGGCTCCTAGCTAAACTCCATTGAGTCCAATATATTACCAAGTGCTACAATGGCATCAGCTATTCGCGGACCCGGGGCAGACAAGAAAAGAGCAGGGTCGATTTCTGCTACTCTTCCTTTAGTAAGTGCAGACAGGCTGTTATAGCCAGGTATCATCGGCAGCATAGTCGTTAGTTTGGGTGCTGGTGCGGGTGCTGGTGATATTGCGAGGATTATATCAGGATTGCTGGTGAGTGCTTGTTCTGGAGAGAATAGAGTGAATCCAGGATATGGGCCAGATTGTTCCAGCCCGGCAGAGACGTTGGATAGATTCATGGAGTTAGCAATTTCACCGGGGTACGACTCTGGCATAGCTGCATACGTATTGTGTTGAGCGTCTGCTATTAATATCAGTACGGAATGCGAATCTCGCTGCGGTTTCATAGCAGTTTCAATTTTGATTTCCAATGTTTTTATGGCATTTTCTGCTTGAGTTTTTTGGTTGGTGATTGCCCCCATCAGGGTGAGCCCGTCTTTAACATCTTGAATAGAGGTCGCTTTTACAGCTACTATTGGCACTTGTATGCTTGATAACATTTGGGTTAGGTGTCCTTGAGTTAGTGCTTCAATAAGTATGAGGTCTGGATTCAATGCTACGATTGCTTCTAGGTTTGGGTTGTAGGCTCCACCGACTGAAGGTAGGGAGTTGACGTCTTCAGAGAACGTAGACCCCTCATCTCTGCCAATTGCGACTCCTTCAACCGCATACAGCATTTCAGTTGCTGTCGGGCTGATGCTGACAATTCTCGAGGGTTTGGTTGCTATTTCTATGGACTGCTGCATCATGTCGGTGAGGCTCAACGGGTATGTTGGAACTGGAGTCGTGGTAGGAGTAGGCGGTTGAGTCAGCTCGGCAAGTTGTTCTGGTGTCGCAGTGGCGGTTGGTGAAAGCTGAGTTGCTGTCGTGGCATCGGTGCTTGAGCAACCAGTTGTCAGGATAGCAATCATTATGGCTGAGATGATCCATAGATTTGTTTTTCGATACATTGAATAAATTCCTATCAATATAGTTATGCTTTAAAAGTAGTGAAATATGTAATTAATGATCCTAGAATAAGGAATAAGCAGAATTTGTTATTTATTTCACTATATCATGATTGATTATCAGGGGCAATCATGATTCAGTTAGATTCGCTCCAGAAAGGGATTGTGCTGCTCTTGACTTGAGCCAACAAGGATGATTTGGGGTTCTAATAAAATATGGGAATTTATGATCTCAAGGAAGTGGCCATAGTAGTCGTATTCTCGTATTTTCCGTTTTTGTATAGGCACATAGGGCGGGCTCTATTAATATTTACGGAAACTGACTGAGAAACCTCTAAAACCTTTTCTTTAGAGATATATTCAATTAATTTCCCTGATTTCAATCTAATTGTGTAGGAATAATGAGATCCCCTAAACTCTACGGAATCAACATTTGATGTACCATTGTCTGCACGTACGGTAATATTATTTCCCCGTAGTAAAAGTTGTAAATGCTCAGCAGTATTACCAACTGGGTCAGTTATATTGATTTTTCCAAGCTCAGTAACCAAAGTATGTGGATCTTCAATTGTTATATCTATAAATGATGCAGAGTCCATAAATTCTGCAACAAACTTAGTTGATGGGGTATTGTAAATTTGTTCAGGGCTATCTATTTGTTCTATTTTGCCTTCGTTCATTACTGCGATGCGATCGGCAAGGAATAGTGCTTCTTCTTTGTCGTGAGTGACGAAAATCGCAGTAACCTGAGCTTGCTTTAATATTTCTTTTATCTCTGTCCTAATTTTCATTCTGAGGGTCGTATCTAAATTTGACAAAGGTTCATCAAAAAGCATAACAGTTGGATTCGGAACTAGGGCTCTAGCCAGTGCAGTTCTTTGTTGTTCCCCCCCTGACAGTTCATTGGGCATTCTTTCCAGTAAGTGATTGAGGCCTACCAATGCAATTACTTTTTCAACACTTTCGTGTGATTTATTTGAGCTATTCAATCCGAATTTTATGTTTTTTTCTACATTAAGATGTGGAAATAAAGCATAATCCTGAAATACCATACCCACTTTACGATGTTCAGGTTTAATGAATTTACCTGGCATTGATACCAGTTGTCCACCTATGGACAGAGTTCCATTTGTAGGCACTTCAAAGCCAGCTATCAAGCGTAAAAGAGTTGTTTTACCACAACCACTTGGCCCTAAGAGAACTAATATTTCTCCGTGGTTAACAGTGAGGTCAACATTTTGTACTGCTTCATTTGTATCTGAATAGGATTTGCCTATCCCGATGCATCTGATAACAGGGAAATTTTCATTATTTATTTGGTGCGCCATTTTCTCCCAAGTATTTTGTTATTCTCGTATACCTTTATTTAACAATAAAAACATTGGTACCGCGGTGAATAACAGCAGTATACCTGAATATATAGCTGCGATACCAAAACTTGCTTCCGTAGCATGAGCCCAAATGGACGTCGCTAAAGTATTGAAATTTAATGGGGCTAGAATAAGCGTGGCGGGTAGTTCTTTCATTATTAGAATAAAAACCATCGCAAAGGCGCCGGTCAATCCTGGCATAGTAGACGGCAAATAAATGGTTAGCCAAATTTTGAAATTAGATGCCCCTAAGCTTTTGGCAGATTCCTCTAATCTTGGATTTGTTTGTAAAAGTAGCGGTTTAATAATTCCAATTGCAACGGGAATGAATAAAATAACGTACCCTATTGATAATAAAATGATCGTTTGATATATAGGCATAGCAAAATTAATCCCAAAATGCACTACTGCGAGAGCGACGACTATACCTGGCAATACGAACCCGATATAGGAAGCCTTTTCTATTATTTGGCTATAAGAAGTTTTTGATTTTGCTATTAGGAAAGAAACGGGAAGTGCGAGTATCACAGTAGATATAGATCCCAAGGAAGCGGCATATAGCGAATTGGAGATTGAAGATAGTTTGAAAAAGGCGTCGTAATTTATAGCAAAATTGTAACCCCAGTAGACTAAAACTGATAATGGAAGTAGTACACCTACAAATACTAACAAACCAATGATTGAAGTGACTATCCATTTTAATTTACCTAAATCAGCCAGTTTTGCATTCCTTGATACTGCAGCATTTGAACGATATAAATCTGTGTTCGCTGACTTGGGTCCATAGAACCAGATGGATAACAATCCGATTAATATTAATATACTAGAAGTGCTTGCAGCAGCACCACGTTGGATTGTCTCATATTGATTATATATTACGTAGCTAAATGATTTGTATTGAAGTAAAGATACTGCTCCAAAATCACTGATGACATATAAAGTTACGAGTATGGAGCCTACAATAATTGAGGGCTTTAATAGAGGAATTGTCACTTGCAAAAATGTCTGTAAAAAAGATTTGCCTAAGCTAGCAGAGACTTCTTCATAGGAATAATCAAGTTTCATTAATGAAGAAGAAACACTGATAAAAACATAGGGATAACTTAGTAAGGTTAAACAGAAAAATGCTCCCCAAAACCCATATAAGTTGGGTATTTGTTCAATCCCTAATGGTTGTAGTATGTCGTATAGTACCCCCTTTGGCCCAAAAATTAATATAAACAGAAACCCGTATATATAGCTTGGGAAAACCAGTGGCAGACACAACAATACCCTGAAAAATTTCTTTAGAGGTAAATTAAACCTGATAGTAAGTATTGCCGCTGGAATAGAGATGCAAATAGAGGCAATTGTGACAGCAACTGCTAGGGAAATGGTATTCCATGCTAAGAATAGCGTTTTTGTTGAAAGGAGGTATGTAGTGAATTCACTGGGTGACGAGATTATATTTATGACTACATACCCTAATGGTATCGCTATTAGCAACAGTACCATTGTGGATATGGTTCGTAATATTGGCTGAACCCAGTTGTACATGTGATATCGATCTTGTTTGTTATAGTATCTGGATCATATTAAGGCCTGTTAGTTTTTTCTTGTACAGATAAATTTTGTTTAACATGGCGATTAATGGGCATTATTTCGCTGGGTCAACCCTAGTTGATGGCCAAGTTTCTGATTAGCTACTTTGTGTGGCGTTTAGTCTAATACGCCTGCAGTTTTCAACATTTCGGCACTACCTAACATATCACTCAGTGAAGCAAGTGATATGTTAGGCCTAATGATAGTATCAAATGGTGGTATCAATGGATGAGTATTGATGCCATTAGCTAATGGATATTCTCTTGTTGAATTCGAAAAATAGCTTTGAGCGAATTCAGATGTCATGAATTTAATAAACTGTTCTGCATTTTCAGTGTTTTGGGTTGTTTTTAATATCCCTACTGCAGAGACCATAATGATTGACCCTGGTCCGCCACCACGCAGATAATAATTTGCGGCCGAGAAATCGTCACTAACAGCTGTATCTAGTACAAATTTGTAAAGGTAGTAATGATTTACAAACCCTACATCAATTTCTCCTTTGGCCACTGCTTCAACTTGAGGAGTATTTTGGAAATATACTTTAGCATCATTATCTCTGATACATTCAATCCATCCCTTTGTTTTTAGCTCACCCCATTCTTGTCGCATTGCGGTGACCATTGTTTGGAAAGAAGAGTTACTTGGAGCCCAGCCGATTCTCCCTCGCCATTTTTTGTCACAGAAACCCTGCATGGTATCTGGTAAATCTGCTTCTGATAATTCTTTAGTGTTATAAACCACAACCCTTGCTCGACCTGTAATGCCTGTCCAAAGGCCTTGTGGAGACTTAGCCCAAGTAGGAATTACATCAAATTCAGATGTAGTTCCGTTGTGGTCTGTGAGGGTATCCATTAACACGTTTGTATTTATTGGTTTGAGCATGTTTTCTACAGATCCGATAGCTCCGGGATCTTGTGCGTAAAATATGTCAGCTGGAGTTTTATCTCCTTCTTCCATCAGTAGTGCTGCCATAGGTGCTGAAGAACCATATTTTATCTTTACTTCAATTCCGGTATATGCTTCGAATTGCTCAATAATGGGGCCGATCAATGATTCTTTTCTTCCGGAATAAATGACCAATTCTCCGGGATCAGTTGTAACCTCATCGCTCTTTTCAATTTCTTTGATTACTTCGACCATCTCTGCACTACTACTGCAGGCAAGGACCCCCATAATTAACAGTCCAATGGTGAAAGGAATTAGGGCGTATTGAATCTTCATGGTAAACCTTGTCATTTGTTGTGTCTCATCAATTATTTTGTTCCTGTTCAAATTTAATTGATGGGACACAAGTCATCATATCTGCTATATACGTGTTGTGCAATACGTATATACGTATATCAAAAAACGTCCATAAGTTAGTATGTAGTGTTCAGGAAGGAATTTCGATTAACTGTACACGTTTGTGTATGTTTTGGAGTGATATTGTTTGTTATAGATCATAAACCTTGAGTTCCGTTGTTGTTATCGTTGTGTAAATTTGTTAATATTAATTTGTAGATCAGCCTAAGGATTAAGGGGTGAGAATATGTTGGATGTTTCGGTAAAAAAACTTGGAGGGTTATCGCTTATTATTGGGCCTGTAGTTGCCGTGATTAGCTTCTTATTCCGTCCAGGGGGTGGGTTAATAGGTGGACAAGTAGATCCTGCAGATTTTGCTGCATCTATCGATGTCGCAATGTCTAATGCTGCGGCAGCTACAGCTTCGTTCCTTCTTGTGCCGATTGGTTTAATTGCAATGCTGTTTGGGTTTACTGTAGTAATGGACCACTTGAAGGATAAAAGTGGAGAAGCGATTCGAAGATTGGGATTAGCATTCGCTTTGTTTGGAGTCGTGGGATGGACGGTGAGTTCTGCAGAAGCAGTTTTGATTGCTGGAGGTGGTGCGGGTACTTCAGCAGAGGCTGTTTATGCTGTTAGTATTGCGATAAATGGGTCAGCTTCTGTTTTAGCTGGCATAGGTTTCTCGTTGATTGTTTGCGGAGTATATGTCAGTGGGCAATATAATAAGATTTTTACACTTATCACGTTGGTCGCTCAGTTTGTATTGTTGGCAACTTCGGTCTTGGCGGCGGTTGATCTATCTTTTGCTCAGACAGCGGGTATGATAGGAGGAATTGCGTATATGATAACAGTCGTTTGGGGAATTATGATTGGCCTTGCTCTTATCAAGAATGAATAGCATGGCTTTGTTTAGTCGATCTCCATTATGTGAATGCACCTTGGCTGGCACCAAGGTGCATTCTTTTATATCAGTCATGGTGGACTATACAAGAACTTCGATGAGTGGATATGATGTGGATTAGAGGTTTCTATTTAGACCAAGCATCCCTCAAAGTAACAGATCGATGGAATAGGGGTGTTTCTTGATCCGAGTTCTCGGTTTCCATTGTAAAGTAGCCTAATCTTTCAAATTGGTACGTATGCTCATTGGATTTAAGGATGCTAGGTTCGATTTTGCAATTTCGTAGCACTTCCAAAGAATTTGGGTTGATTAACGTTCGAAAATCATCACTTTCGTCTGGTTTTGCAGTTGTGAAAAGGGTGTCGTAGAGTCGAACTTCAGCGTTGATGGCGTGAGTTGCAGAGACCCAGTGAATGGTTCCTCTTACTTTTCTGCCATCTGGTGCATAGCCCCCTTTAGTCTCAGGATCATATGTGCAATGAACCTCAGTAATTTCCCCCGATATAGGATCTTTCGTGAAGTCAGTGCATGTGACGAAATATCCGTATCTCAATCGCACTTCCCTACCGGGGGCAAGTCGATTGAATTTTGAAGGAGGGTTGTCGGAGAAATCATCCTTTTCTATGTATAACTCACGCCCAAACGGAACCATCCGAGTGCCCATTGATTCATCTTCCGGGTTGTTTGTGGCTTCCAAGTATTCACTATCCTCTTGTGGGTAGTTGTCGACTATTAACTTGATGGGTCGTAGCACTCCCATTACTCTTGGAGCACTTAGATTGAGAGCTTTGCGTAGAGAATGTTCTAGTAAAGACAATTCAATTGTTTTAGGCCGTTTACTGACACCAACTAACCTACAAAACTCCTTAATTGACTCAGGGGTGAAGCCTCGGCGTCGTAATCCTGATAGTGTAGGCATTCGTGGGTCATCCCATCCTTCAACAAACCGCTCTGCAACGAGTTGAGACAGTTTACGTTTACTGAGGACGGTATAAGTGAGGTTTAGCCGCGCAAATTCAATTTGTTGGGGGTGATGTATCCCCAGTTCTTTTATAAACCAATCGTATAGTGGGCGGTGATCTTCAAATTCTAAAGTGCAGATTGAGTGCGTGATATATTCCATGGAGTCAGACTGGCCATGAGCGAAGTCATACATCGGATATATACACCATTTGTCCATAGTCCGTTGATGTCCACTTTTCAGGATGCGGTATAAAACAGGATCACGGAAGTTTAGATTGCCCGAGGACATGTCTATCTTAGCCCTTAGTACTTTTTCACCTTCTTGAAATTCTCCATTTTTCATTCTTTCAAAGAGATCAAGATTTTCTTTTACTGATCGGTTGCGATAAGGGCTGTCTAACCCACCTTCTGTGAGCGTTCCTCGATCAATTCTCATAGCTTCTGCATTTTGATCGTCTACATATGCTTTTTCATTTTCTATCAGCTTGAGTGCAAATTGATACAATTGGCCAAAATAGTCTGAGGCGTAATAAAGGTGTTCATTCCAGGACCAACCAAGCCATGTGATATCACGGATGATTGAATCTACGTATCGCTGGTCTTCTTTTGTCGGATTTGTATCGTCAAAACGTAGATGGCAGCGCCCTCCCGTTTCTTCAGCGATACCAAAATTCAAACATATTGAAGTGGCGTGTCCGATATGGAGAAAGCCATTTGGTTCGGGCGGAAAGCGGGTGATGGTTGATCCGCTCCATTTGTTGCTGATTAGATCTTGCTTTACGATTTCACGTATGAAATCGGAATGTGGATCGTTTTGCGGCATCAGTAAAATATCCTTCTTGAATAAGGCGTCAACAAGGTGAATGGCTGCTGGTAGCTTTAGGCTAATACCTGTGGAAGCGCCGTTGTTCCCATGAGATATTCATCTACATGGTGTGCTGCCTCTCGGCCTTCAGCAATGGCCCAGACGACCAAAGATTGACCACGGGACATGTCTCCTGCGGAGAACACTCCAGGGAGTGAGGTCATCATTGACTCATCGATCTTTACATTCCCTCTATCTGTGATTTCTACCCCAAGATCTTCAAGTAGTCCCTGACGTTCAGCTCCTAAGAATCCCATAGCTAAAAGTACCAAATCTGCATCAAGTTCAAATTCGCTGTCCGCTACTTCGGTCATAACTTTCCTATCTGATTCTGATGGAATCCAATCTAGTCGGACGGCATGAAGTTTATTGACCGACCCATTTGGTCCGCTGAAACTTTTAGTTGCTATGCTGTAATCGCGTGTACCCCCCTCTTCGTGTGCTGCCGAGCTTCTGAGTATCATTGGCCATTCTGGCCATGGATTGGTTTCCCCCCGGCCGCTAGGTGGTTCTGGGAGTAGTTCAATTTGGAGTACTGACGCTGCACCTTGTCTGTGAGCTGTTCCCAGGCAATCGGCACCGGTGTCACCACCACCTAGGATGATTACATGTTTCCCACTTGCATCAATTCGATCGGTGGTAGCAACACTTTCTCCGGCGAGCAGCTTATTCTGTTGAGAGAGATACCTAACTGCAAAGTGGATCCCGTTAAGTTCTCGTCCTGGTACATTTAAATCCCGTGGCTGGGTCGCCCCTCCAGTGAGGCATATCGCATCATATTCTTTCATCAGATCGGGAGTTGAGATGTTGACTCCAACGTTGGCGTTGGTGCGAAATTCTACCCCTTCTTCAGAAAGCTGATTTACTCGTCGCTGAACTACAGATTTTTCGAGTTTGAAATCGGGGATACCCAAGGTAAGTAAGCCTCCAATATAATTGTCACGTTCAAACACTGTAACAAGATGTCCGGCACGGTTCAGTTGTTGTGCGCATGCAAGGCCTGCTGGTCCTGAGCCGATGACCGCTACTCGTTTTCCAGTTCGAGTTTCTGGAGGCTCGGGTTTAATCCATCCTTCAGAGAATCCTCTATCTGCTATGCTTTTTTCTATGTGTTCGATGGTTACCGGGTCGCTGTTAATTGAAAGTACACAAGCTGGTTCACATGGAGCTGGACAAATTCTGCCGGTGAACTCAGGAAAGTTATTCGTTGCATGAAGGGATTTCAATGCATTTTGCCAATGTCCCGTGTATACGAGGTGATTCCAGTCAGGAATGCGATTACCCAGTGGGCATCCGGTGTGGCAGAAAGGTACCCCGCAGTTCATGCATCGAGAACCTTGTTCCTTTACTTTGTCTTCAGGCCAGACTTCGTAGATTTCATTCCAATCCTTGATACGTTCCATTACCAACTTACGGTTAGGAGTATTTCGATTAAATTCAAGGAAACCAGTTGTTTTACCCATCTGATCCAACTTTCGTGTTTGCTACCAATTTTCGTTCCTCAAGCACCCGGCGATAGTCTCTAGGCATAACTTTCACAAATTTTATTCGTGTTTGTTCCCATGAGTCGATTATGCTTTGGGCTGTTGAACTCCCTGTCAATGTCGCATGCTCGGAGACAAGCTGTTTAAGGAGATTTGCGTCTTCTTCGGTAGTGATTCCTTCCAGGTCTACCATTTCCGCGTTGCATCGTTCGCTAAATGTCCCTGCTTCATCATAGATGAAGGCCATACCCCCACTCATACCTGCAGCGAAGTTTCTTCCTGTGTCACCTAATACCACTACTATGCCTCCAGTCATGTACTCGCAGGCATGGTCTCCAACTCCTTCTACTACGGTTAAGGCTCCACTATTTCTCACGCAGAATCTTTCACCAGCCAATCCTCGGAAGTATGCCTTGCCTCCTGTAGCGCCGTATAGTGCAACATTGCCAATGATGATGTTTAATTCAGGAGTGAATGTTGATTCCTTCGGAGGATAGATCGCCATAACTCCACCGGACATTCCCTTACCTACATAGTCATTAGCATCGCCCTCGAGCGTGATATTTATACCTTGGGTAACAAATGCTCCAAAGCTCTGGCCTGCAGATCCCTTGAATTTTATATCAATTGAGTGATCTGGAAGACCATTTTCCCCATACAGTTTAGCTATCTGGCCACTGAGCATAGCACCAACAGTTCTGTTGGAATTGCTTATTGGTAGATCTATGCTAACGTTCCCTCCATTGTCGAGTACAGGCTGTGACATCTTTATTAGCGTGTTATCAAGGGCAAGTTCAAGTCCATGATCTTGAGCTTGCGTGCAATAAGTCGCAACATCATCGGGTACTTCTGGGCGCATTAGCAAGTTGCTAAAGTCTAAACCTTTGGCTTTCCAGTGATCAATTGCAACTCTGGGCTCAAGCTTATCTACTCGTCCTACCATTTCATTAATGGTTCTGAATCCCATATTTGCCATGATCTCCCGAAGGTGTTCTGCTATGAACATGAAATAATTTATGACGTGTTCAGGTTTACCGGCGAATCGTTTTCTTAATTCTGGGTCTTGTGTCGCAATCCCTACTGAGCAGGCGTTGAGATGGCATTTTCTTAACATGATACATCCGAGAGTTACTAAGGCAGCAGTTGCGAACCCGAATTCTTCTGCTCCTAGTAGACAGGCTACTGCCACATCTCGCCCAGTTTTGAGTTGTCCGTCTGTTTGCACCACAATGCGTCCTCGGAGATTGTTCATTACTAGAACTTGTTGGGTTTCTGCTAAGCCTAACTCCCAAGGCAACCCTGCCTGTTTGATGGATGATTCTGGAGACGCTCCAGTACCTCCGCTGTCCGCGCTAATAAGGACTACATCACCGTGTCCTTTAGAAACCCCTGCAGCAATCGTTCCGACACCAATTTCGGAAACCAATTTGACATGGATTCTAGCTTCTGGATTGACATTTTTAAGGTCATGTATCAGTTGAGCTAAGTCTTCGATTGAATAAATGTCGTGATGTGGTGGGGGTGAAATCAATTCTACCCCAGGTGTAGTATGGCGAATCCATCCGATATAATCATCCACTTTATGACCAGGTAGGCGTCCACCTTCACCAGGTTTTGAGCCCTGAGCCATCTTTATTTGAAGGTCAGTGGCGTGAACAAGATAGTTGGTTGTTACCCCAAATCGTCCTGATGCTACCTGTTTGATTGCGCTATTGCGATTGTCTCCATTGTCATCAAGGATATATCGGTTGAAGTCTTCTCCACCCTCTCCAGTGTTACTTTTCGCACCTATTCTATTCATAGCTATTGCAAGTGTTTCATGGGCTTCTCGGCTTATTGCACCTAGAGATATTGCTCCGGTAGCGAATCGTTTAACAATCTCAGAAGCAGGTTCTACTTCGTTTAGTGGTACTGGGGTGGAAGGCTCCTTGAAGTCTAGCAGACCTCGAAAGGTCGATAGTTTGCGATCTTGCTTGTCAATGAGGGATGCAAATTGCTTGTATAATTCAGGATCGTTGGTTCGTGCTGCCTGCTGCAGTTTAGTAATTGCATCGGGGTTATACATATGGTATTCACCATCACGGCGCCATTGGTAAACTCCCCCTACGTCAAGGTTATCGTTCCAGCTTGCGTTTCTTTCAATATAGGCGCTGTGATGACGACGCAGTGTTTCCTCTTCAATTTGATCTAGGTTAAGGCCTTCGATCTGAGAAGGAGTCCATGTAAAATATTTCTCAATGACTTCTGAATTCAGTCCAATTGCTTCGAATATCTGGGCTCCTCGGTAGCTTTGAATAGTTGAGATTCCCATTTTGGAAATGATTTTCAATAAACCTTTGTCAATAGCCTTGATGAAATTTTTTTCAGCGGTTTTGTAGTCAAGCTGATAGCTGAGCAGTTTTCGCTCAGCCATATCTTGGATTGTTTCAAATGCAAGATATGGGTTGATTGCCCCAGCTCCATATCCAATCAAAACAGCCATTTGCGATACGTCCCTAGGTTCGCCAGATTCAACTACTATACCTATTTTTGTACGGAGCCCAGCACGTATTAAATGATGATGTACCGCTGCGGTCGCTAAGAGACTTGGTATAGGTGCTTGGTCCTTATTCACCCCTCGGTCTGAGAGTATGAGTATAGCGCTACCAGCTTCAATAGCTAATGTGGCAGCTGCACATAACTGGTCAATTGCTTTTTCTAAAGAACCAGATTCTGAGATGAACAGAGTTGATAGAGTGGAACTTTGAATTGGTCCAGAGGTTAAGTTTCGGATCTTTTCGAGTTCCAGATTTGTTATAATTGGTTGAGTAAGTTTCAGTTGCTGGCAGTGTATATCTGTTTCTTCAAATAAGTTTTGTTCAGAACCAATAAATATCTCTAAAGACGTTACTAGTTCCTCCCTTATGGCATCAAGTGGAGGATTGGAAACTTGCGCAAATCTTTGCTTGAAATAGGAGAATAGATGCTGGGGCTTATCTGACAACACTGCAGGTGGGGCATCATTGCCCATTGACCCATCAGGTTCCTGCCCATTGACGACCATAGGGTCAAGTATGTGGTGTAGGTCCTCTACCGTGTAACCAAACGTTTTTTGGCGTTCGGTGAGAGTGACTGAGTCAATGTTTTGCGTGCCTTCAGGTTCAGGTAGATCAGCCAAGGTTATTTTGTTGAGTTTCAGCCATTCCCCATATGGTTGCTGATTTGCCAATTCGTTCTTTATCTCTTCATCTCCAACGATCCTGCCTTGTTGCGGATCGACGAAAAACATTCGCCCAGGATGAAGTCTTTCTTTGTAGAGTACGTTTTCTGCGGGTACTTCCAAAACACCAGTTTCTGAAGCCATTACAAGCATGTCATCTTTGGTGACTAGATATCTAAATGGGCGCAAACCGTTACGGTCAAGTATTGCCCCTATTCGTGTTCCATCTGTGAAGGCGACTAGGGCGGGCCCATCCCACGGTTCCATCAATGTTGCATGGTATTCATAAAAGTCTTTCTTGTTTTGTGCCATTGGCGTATCGTCAGTCCAAGCTTCTGGTATCAGCATCAGCATTACGTGTGGAAGAGATCTTCCGGTGGATAAGAGGAGTTCAACCGCATTGTCTAGGCATGCTGTGTCGCTTTGGTTGGGGGGTATCACTGGGAACAGCTTATTTATATTATCTCCGAACACCGACGATTGGAACATTGATTCCCGTGCATGCATCCAGTTGATATTTCCTATCACGGTATTGATTTCACCATTGTGGGCGATGTATCGATAAGGATGAGCAAGCGGCCATGATCCTAACGTGTTTGTGCTGAATCGTGAGTGCACCAGTGCAAAAGAGGATGTGAACGTTTCATCGGACAAATCACTATAGTAATCACCTAATTGAGTTGCCATTAGGAGTCCCTTGTATACCAACTTGTTGCTAGACAAGCTTGGTACGTAGAAGTCTCGTTCTGTTAATCCAAGTGCTTGTGCCTCAGTTTCGATGTGCTTTCGGATGAGGTATAGAGTCAGTTCGAACGGAACATTGTCGTTGTATCCTTGACCTTTTCCGATGAATACCTGTTTGATTACTGGCTCTACATCTTTAGCTAAGTATCCGATCATAGAGTTGTCAACAGGAACTTCTCGCCACCCTAGGATAGTTTGTCCATTCTCGGTTACTATCCTTTGAATCAACGTGAGGCATTGATTTCTCAGCGCCTCAGCTTGGGGAAGGAAAATCATTCCTATGCCGTAGGCTCCTTTATCGGGTAGCGAGACACCGAGTGCTGATGCCTTTGAACGCATGAATGAGTCAGGGATTTGTACGAGGATGCCAGCGCCATCTCCTGTTAATGGATCACATCCACACGCTCCTCGATGGTTAAGATTCTTGAGTACTTCAAGCCCGTTCTTAACTATGTCGTGAGACTCTAATCCCCGTATGTTGGCTACAACTCCTACCCCGCAACCGTCGTGCTCATGACGAGGGTCGTAGAGTCCGTGTTTTGTTTGAGGGAGTTGCGGTATGTGCATAATTTTAGCTCCAATGAACTATTGAATTGGATTAACTGAGTCAACAGAGTATTTAGTTTTAGGGTGGGTAGGTTTGGGAGCCTAGTCTCAAAACAGCCAAACATTCGATAGTGGTCAGATTTTCCTGCCTTTAGGCCAAACGACAGGTATGCCCTCAATTCTCCACAGGTCACATCTGATACATCTCTGGGCTTCTTGCTTTGCTGTTTCTTTGTCAAACCCAAGTTCGACTTCATCCCAAGAGTTGACACGTTCAGGGGCCTCAAGTTCCGCCATGGGGAATATTCCGATTCCTATGGGATGGAGGTGTTCGGGATAACGCATCTCGGGACCTGTAGATGCGAATACCTCATCTATGTTTCCGGTGCCTCCCAGATATTGATCTATTGCTGATGCTCCTCTGCGGCCTGCAGCAATAGATTCTATAACATTCACTGCACCAGTGACCACGTCTCCTCCTGAGAAAACTCTCTGTTCATTGGTGCCCATATGATCGTTGTCGGAGACGATCGTACCATTGTCATTAAGTGTGATGCCCCAGTCTGAGTAGTCATCGACTGTTTGGCCGATAGCAACGAGAATATTATCTACTGATATATCGAACTCCTCACCTTTGATGGCTCTAGTGCTCCGGCGTCCACTCTCGTCTGGCTTTCCTAATTCCATTCGTTGTAGATGTAAATTAAGATCGGTTTCTGTCTGAGTTATATGTATAGGAGAGGAAAGGAACACAAGCTTCACCCCTTCTTCTTCCGCTGCATGAACTTCGAAATCGTAGGCAGGCATTTCTGCGCGGGTTCGTCTGTATACTATTGTTACTTCGGAAGCACCTAGTCGTCGTGCGGTACGAGCTCCGTCAATTGCAACGTTACCACCACCTATTACGACAACTCTCTTTCCTAAGGGTGTTCTCTCTCCTAGATTGGCTTTTCTTAGGAAATCTACACACTCTTGTACTGCTGGTAGTTCTTGTCCTTCGATTCCAAGTCGTTGAGCACGTGAGGTTCCCATGGATAAGAATACGGCATCAAAGTTGGTTAACTCATCCAATCCAGAGATCCTATGACTGGTATTAACATCCACTCGCGTTTCTGTGATTACCTCAATTTCATCATCAAGTACTTTTCTTGGCAAACGGTACTCTGGGATTCCGATGCGAAGTTGTCCTCCGAGTTCTGGTTGCTCTTCGAAAAGGGTTACGGTGTGACCTAATCGTTTTGAAAGATAGTATGTAGCCGTGAGTCCTGCAGGTCCAGATCCTACGACTGCCACAGTTTTACCTGTTAGAGGGGCGATGGAGTTGCTCCAGTTTCGTCTCCATACGCTAGTATCATCTCTGTCAGTAGCCGCCCGTTTGATTGCATTTATCGCTACCGGAGAATCCATGGCTCCTCGTCGGCAGCCTGGCTCACAGGGGCGATAGCATACATGCCCACAAACTGCTCCGAGGGGCATACGCTCCCTCACGACTGCAGCAGCTTCAGCGAACATTCCTTGTTCAACGAAGCCGATGTATCTTGGGACGTCTATCCCTGCAGGGCAGTCCCGTACACAGGGGGCCACTAATCTTTTCGGTTGTTTCTTAGTGTTTTCCATGGTGGGCACCTTTTTGGGTTTGTGATGCTACCCATAGGCATTAAATACACGGGTGGAGCGAAAATTTCACCCTATCCAACAAAGATACAGGGCTACATCAAGGGTGTCAATGTCGTGGCAATGTGACTGATTTCACTAGTAGGATGATATTTCTTGGACTACGCCGGGTTTTCATCCAGCGTGGGGGCTTCGTATACTGGTTTTGGGCGCCAGAAAATTGTTAGTCCAAGAAATATGACTGAGGGAGCTATTACCACACCTAGCGCTGGTCCTTGCAGGCTAGACATAAAACAGGAGATACTGCATCCAAGATAATCAGAATCGCCCCAGGCATTGCCAACTGCGTATCCAGCAATTATTCCTAAGGGTATTCCTAGTATGATGGCGATCCAAAGGCGTAAACGAGTCATGGTTTTAGAGTTGCTTCTCTCCAAAAAAAAATTAGTTATTGCCCAGTGAAATTTGGTATCCTTTTTTCTATGAATGCTTGTCGAGCCTCTTTTGCATCAGTTGAACTGCTTAGAATATCCGACGCATTGGAAGTTAAGACCATAGTCGTTTCTAGTGAACTATCTACAGCAGCACGCATTATTCGTTTGCTAGTCCACTGGACCAATGGTGGTATTGCTAGTATTGCGTCACATATAGCTTTGGTCTTTGCCTCTAATTCTTCTGAGGCTACAAGATGATTCAGAACACCCCATGAGTAAGCGCGTTCTGCGTCAAGATGGCCAGTATAGGCGAATTCAAGTGCTCGACCCAATCCTGCGATCTTTGGGAGGTAATATGACCCACCATTTTCAAATATTTGTCCTACTTGGTGGTATCCTACAAATCGGGTGTTCTCGCACCCAATTCGGATGTCACACTGTAACGCCATGTCCATGCCGGACCCAACTGCGGGTCCGTTAATCATAGCAATAGTCGGCTTTCTTATAAGAGATATGTCCTTGTGCAGTTTGGTGAATCCGTGGAAAAAATTCTCCCGAGTAGCATCAGAACCGTTTTGCATGCCCCTATTGCCGCTGAAATTTTCTCCTGGATTTTCACCTGGTCTAGGACCTCGTAAGTCTGCACCTGCACAAAAAGCGCGACCTACTCCAGTTAGTACAATAGCTCGAATATTGGGATCATCATCTCCTGCACGCATATATTCACCGACTTTTGCCACAGTTCCATTTTGTTGTGAATTCCCTACTATAGCGTTCATTCTATCGGCACGATTGAATCTGATCCAGAGGATCCCATTCCCATCTGGTTCATAGAGAAGGTAGGGTACAAGAGTGGGCTCCATACATACTCCATTTCGGTAATTTGCTGCAACTCTGATGGTACTGTTTATGTTTTGATGAGATGCACATAACTCTATGAGTATATCAGATTATTGGTATATTTCTCCTCAACTAAATTTGTCAACTATGAAGTCAGTTAGAATTTGGATTGGTATTGAATATTCTTCTATAATTACTGCTAACATGCTGGTCAGGTATATTGCAGTAGCGTATTGCTACTATTGAAAAATGGAGTTTCAGGTGAGCAGTGGCGAAGACCATAATCAAGATGAGGTTTTGAAGAGACTTCAAATAGACGTGATCAAATGGCAGAGATCTGGGGTTATTACTGATGATCAAGTTACTGCCATACTGGGTTATTACGACGATCAAATTCCTTCCGTCCGACGACTTGATTATGCAAGGTTATCTAGCATCTTTGCTACGATGGGAGCAATGCTTGTTGGTGTTGGTCTTATATTGCTTGTCGGCGCAAACTGGCAGGATATCCCGTTAATTTCACGATTTGTCTTGATGTGCACATCGATGCTTGTTTGTAATGGTATGGGGTATTTTTTGCTGTATTCGAGAGGCTATTTTCGTTTAGGAGAAGCAGTTTTTCTTCTGGGTGGTTTAGCATTTGGGGCTGGAGTTTTTCTTGCTTTCCAGGCCTACAGTTATGATGCGCAGCCTCCGTTGCTGTTGTTTTGGTGGTGTATCGGGGTCACCCCTCTAGCTTATATCTTGGGGCTACGAAGTGTGTTGCTGTTAGGGCTATGCTTGTTTGTGGTGACATTTATTTGGTTCACAGGGAATCTGGGTGGGGATATTGAATCTGCTACCGGATTTGTAGGATTAATTACTGTCCTTGGGAGTGTCCTTTTTGCCGTGGGGACACTGCATCGTTTGTTGGGGGGGGGCTTGGCTAGGTTTTCTGAGATTTATACTGCTACTGGAACTGGAATGTTGGTTGTAGCTCTTTATGTTTTGTCCTTTGAAGGGTTTCTGGAAAATGATTCACTTGATTCGGTGAACGAAAATTATCTTGGTAACTTTATTCCAATCGGGGGCCTCTCATGTTTAGCACTAATGTGTTGGGCACCTTACTTAGTTGGTATCGGGCGCAAAATTAAATTGCGCGCAACCCTCGTTTTAGATATAACCGCAATACCCGGGGGTATTGTGGTAGCAACAACCGCCTATTGGGCGGGGATGGTAGGGGATTCCGTTATTTTCGCAGCTGTTTTCAATGCAATGTTAATCGTCGTTATCATTGCGATTATAGTAGTAGGGGTAGTAAAGAGAAAAAGCTATTTTATTAACTTAGGGCTGGTTTTTTTTGGAGTGCTTATCGTCACGAGGTATATTGATCTTATGTGGGGAATGTTGGATGGGGCCCTCCTATTTATTACAACAGGGATGTTGTTGCTTCTTGTAGGTTTCCTTTTGGAAAGAATGCGTCGACGCTTGACAAAGGAATTTATATGGGAGGATTGGAAATGAGTAGTATAACTAAATGGTTATTGTTTGGAATAGTGGCTTTTCAAATTTGCTCAATTTCAGCTTTTGGTATGTACCAGGAATTTCTCTTGCGAACAGGAACGTATATTACTCTGCGGGTGGTGCCTGTTGATCCGAGGGATTTATTTCGTGGGGAGTATGTGGAATTAAGGTATGATATTTCGACATTGCGTGTCGCTGTATATGGTACAGAAGTGATCGGAGATTATTGCTGTATCAGTGGCACTGCTAGCATAGGAGATCAAGTCCTAGTGGGTTTGGTTCAGGGTTCTGATCAGCAATTCGCGTCCATAACCTCTGTCCCAGATGGTTGGTTTCGTGATTCGAGCATACATTACGTTAACCATGTGGGGGCTATGGACCAAGATAATATTGAATGGCAATTGGAGACAGAAGTTAGAATCAGAGGAGAAATCCAAGGAATAAGACAATTTGCTGATGCGCCTATGCCACATCCGAATCGTTTTCTTAAGAGTGAGTATTTTATTGAATATGGGATTGAACGTTTTTTTGTTCCAGAAGGTATAGGTAGAGAGATTGAGTCATCTGATGACGTTAAAGCTGTGATTTCAGTTAGTAAGAACGGTGATGCAATTATAGAAAATCTGATTGTAGACGGAGAAATGCGATATAGCCGTTGATTTAATCTAGGTAGAGTTACTGTCGTGGAAGGGTGAGTACGAATGTTGCCCCAGGAGGTTCTTTATCCAACAATAAGAGGCTACCATCGTGGGCTTCAGCAAGCCCTTTCGCAATAGCCAATCCAAGGCCGCTTCCGCCAGTGCTTTTATTTCTTGATTTGTCTGCCCTGTAAAAGCGTTCGAAGATTTGATGCTTATCTTCTTCAGATATGCCAGGGCCTGAGTCAGAGACTGCTATTTCTATTGTGGTTTCAGTTGGTTGAATACTTATGATTATGCTCTCTTTGGGATCAAGATATCTGATAGCATTACTTATCAAGTTTGCAAGTATTTGTCGGAACCTTAATGGATCTACTAAGGAGTGGTAAGACTTTTCTGCTGGAAGCATAGTAAGCGCTATATTAGCTTCTTCAGCTGTCGGTTGGAAATCTTGTATGACTGCTGCAGTTAATTCTGGTATGGAGCATAATTGAAGGTCTAGTTGTAATTCTTTGGCGTCCGTGAGGGATATTAGTCGTAAAGCATCGATTAGGTGCTTTAAGGAGTGTGTTTAGTCAAGGGTTGAGGCAATGTTCCTCTGATCATTTGGAATTACTTTGTCTAGCATCCCTTCTAAGTTAGTGCTTATAACTGTCAGTGGGGTACGAAGTTCGTGAGCTACATCTGCTATCAATTGGCGCCTTTGTTTTTGGGCACGATGAAGCCGTGCTGTCATTTTGGAAAAAGCTTGCTCTAGTTGTCCGATTTCATCTCCCGGAGGAGATGAAATCGGTTCATATTGCCAGTCTCCTTCAGTTGTTTGAAGTGTGGTATGGGTTAATCTCCGTATCGGTGCAGTGATTTGTCGTGAAAGTATGAATCCAACTAGGATTGCCATACCGCTAGACATTAGTGCAACTAGAACTATGCTATTTCGAAAGTCAGTTTGGAACTGCTCCCAGGGAGTAGCTTTTGCGTTGAGCCGATGATGACATATCCTGAGAGTTCTCTTGATCGGAGCCCTAGTATCGGAACAGCGGAGGCTTGAACTGATGGTGCCATTATTGATCCTTCCAGTTCAGCTTGGGAATCAAAAACTATTTCGGATGTGGAATCGGCTATGATTAGCCTCCGATCTTCAATCAAGAATGATAGGGTAGGGAAGGGGGCCTTGCTATTTTCTACGGCAGAAACTAGCCATACAGGAGTTTGAAATATTTTGTCGATATTATTCCAGCTTTCAGTGAAATTGTAATATCGTGCCAGCAGTGGCGCTAACATTTCAGTCCTATGGCGTGTATCACGATCGACAAAAATTTTCAACTCTGAACCGAAAGTTCTAGATACGAAGAACGTCATAATTGCAGCCATGGCAATTACAGTGAGGATAAGAGTACCAGTGATTTTCCAATAAATACTAATTCAATTCACTGCTGGATCTTGTAGTCGGTAACCAATTCCAAAAACAGTCGTAATATAAGTTGGATTCTTTGGATCCAGTTCTAATTTTTTACGTAGATTTCTTATGTGAGCATCAATGGTCCGCTCGAAGCCTTCGAACGAATAGCCTAGAGCGCTTTCTATAAGCTGTGATCTACTTAATACCCATAAGGGATTCTCCATGAGAACCCGAAGGAGATCGAATTCAGTACGTGTTAAATCAAGAGTGATATCTTTACGCATAGCAGTGTGCATTTTTAAATCCATATGGATATCAGAGAATACAAGGATTTCTTCTTGTCCCTTCGGTTGCTGGTTGCGCCGTATGCTTGCTCGAATTCTTGCTACGAGTTCTCGTGGGCTGAATGGTTTGGTAACGTAATCATCAGCCCCTAACTCAAGGCCCACAACGGTGTCTGCTTCATCATCTCGCGCCGTTAATAGAATTATAGGGGTTGTTGCGGTTTCTCGAAGTTTTCGTAGCACATCTAATCCGTTTATGTTTGGCATCATTATATCGAGTAGTACTATGTCTGGAAGTTCAGTGTGGAATTTATTGAGGGTATCTAGTCCCTCATTAGCAGTTATTACTTTGAATCCAGACTCCTGAAGGTAGGCGCTTAGAGATTGCACTATATCTTTGTCATCGTCAGCAAGTAAAACGGTTGATATCATTCTTTTCTCCGGGTTTGACGGTTTAATCTGATCAATGCACAATTACTTTTGAATATTCTATCCATTACTTCTGAAGTTTTACACAATAGGTGGTGAAATTTCAACTAAGAATGTTCATCAGGGAAGATTCTTAATTGTTGTGCCAGTTATAGGTGAGTTGGTGTTTCAAGTATTCATAAACGTTATACTGCCAATATTTGTAGTAGTTGGAGTTACATGGCTATTTCAGCGATGGCGGCGTTTAGATGTGTCAGTGCTGAGCCAGACAACGTTATGGATTTTCAGTCCAGCATTTGTTTTTGCTAGTATTTTAAACCAACAAGTATCTATGGGAGGATCCATTCGGGTTACTGGGACGATCTTGTTGGCTACAGGGTTCATGATGGCTTGGGGATTCCTGGTATCGAAAATTTTCCGTTACGACAGAAAGTCTGCAGTGCATTCATGCTTTCGACTTCCTTTCCCAATGCTGGGAATATGGGCTTGCCAGTTTTGTTGTTGGCGTTTGGAGATGCAGGAGTAGAAGTTGGAATATTAATTTTTGTAGTCCATGCTATTATAGGGTTTTCGGTTGGTATCTTTGTTGCGGCTACTAGTCAAGAAGCAGGATTTCGACCATTCTTTGTATGCCTTTGGATTGGCCCTCTTTATTAAGTATTTCGCAATTGATTTGCCATCAGTGATTCTTGAACCTGTTAATATTTTAGGGGCGGCAGCTATACCGGTTATGATTACGGTATTGGGATTCCAGTTGGGTTCCGGAATAGAAACCCAAAATCTGCAGATGCTAATCTGGGCTGTTATCAGTCGTTTGATTTTAGCGGTGCCAATATATTTGTTGGCAACTGTGATAATGGGAGTGGACGGAATAGCGCAGGGTGCAGTTATCGTGATTGGTGCCATGCCTAGTGCAGTTTTTACTATAATTCTTGCTGATGAATTTGATGCCAAGCCCCGATTTGTTACATCTTCAGTGGTAGTCAGTACAGCAGCAAGTATGGTTACATTAACCGTGGTAATCACCCTTATTAATGACGTTATTGGAGTTGGCTAAGGACTGATTGTGTGTATTTACTTACAATTGCCTACTCAGTGGTAGGTACAGACCTTAGTACTGGCATAAAAAGTAATACGGCTATAGTAAATGCCAAACATGCTAATCCCATCAAAGCCAGTCCTGTCTGAGGTCCCAGTTGTTCTGCAAGGATCCCCAGTAATAGTATACCAATAGGTCCAAGCCCCATGATTATCATACGGAAGCCTATTACCCTCCCTCGGACTTCATCTGGTATTACAATTTGAACTAGAATAAAATTACTAGTCAAGAACATTTGTAGTGCAAGCCCTAGAAATGCGGATAGGATTACGGAAACCCAGAATATGGATGAAATTCCGAACAATACTACCCAAACACCCAAGACTATCCCTGACCAGTTCATGAAGCGCCGGATATTTTCAGGTGCGTTGATTGCTGCTATTAAAAACGAACCTAGTACGGCCCCGATACCAGCCGATGCGCCTAGAAATCCCAAGCCACCTGGTCCTATTTGTAGAACTTTTTCTGCAAATATTGGGAGAAGCGATTGGTAGGGCATTGCAAAAATAGTGCAACCTAATCCTAACAACATTAATCCGACTAGGAAGGGGCTTTTCACAGTATACCTCACACCTTCTTTGAAACTCATATAGAGAGTGGAAACGGAGAAGCTACTTTGATGGGCTGATGAGGTTTGGGTTGGAAGAAAGCACATAATCAGAATTGAGAAAAATAATATCAAACTTGGAGCTAGAAAGGATATCCATAAATCGAATAGGTTAAGTAGAATACCTGCGATGGCAGGTCCTATTAATTGACCAGCACTAAAAATGGTGCTGAAAAGTGCCATACCACTAGGAAGTTGAGCAAATGGAATAACATTTGGTACCATAGCTGATCGGGCTGGCATCATCAAAGAAAATGCGAGCCCACTTACTAGTGATAATGCGAATACATGCCATAAAACTATTTGATCCATTACTAACAATATTGCGAGAACAAGCAGAGCTGCTACGTTTAGGAGTTCCCCAAGAATTAGTATGTACTTTCTCTCGAATGCATCTGCAATCACGCCTCCAATTGGAGAAAAAAACATCATTGGGATCATTGAGACAGCTTGAATCGCTACGACAAGGAAGGTACTGTCAGTCATTTGTAATACCAACCAGCCTCTTGCAATGATTACCATAAAGAAAGTAGTGATTGAGATAAGAGATGCGAGCCATAGTGTTCGAAAGGCGGTGTAGTGCAGTGCTGCCAATGGTCCAGTTGCCAATTTTTGAAGTATTGTGGGCATATTTGTCTCCGGAGTTTTGTAGGGTGATTAACTATGAAGGCCAACTGCTGATTGAAGCAGTTGGCCTTCATAGTTAATCACCTTTTGTATCTTATATTAGGACCTTTTGCCCTGTCGTATGTAATATCCCCCAGATCCGATAAGTGCTATCGAGCCGGTTATCAATAAAACCATGAGTAGTGATGAGGGAGCAGTTCCTCCCACGTCAACTACGACGGCCTCAGGAGTTGGCGTCGGATCTGCAGGTGGAGGAACCACCCCAATTCCAAATGTACTCAAGCTAGAACAGACTTGTGCCGTCAGGGTTTGCGTGATGAAGTTTGCTGTGGTGTTGAGTATGACCCAACGCTCTGCCTGAGCGTCGTAGCGCATAATTTTCAAGGACGAGTGACGACCATTTGCTGCCTCTAGGTCTGCTGAGCTATAGGGGGATTTGACTGTGATACAGCCACCTAGGGTGGGCCTAGTTATTTTATTGCCAGCCGAGTCGTGGATGTCGATAGAAAATGCTGATAGGACAAGTTCGACTACCTCAGGAACTGCAGCAGGAAGTGCGTCAACACTCACATCCTGAATAACTACTTGGCTAGTTTCCCTGAAGATGTTGGCTGGCAACGCTACGGTGACAGATATAGACGCGTCCGTATGTGAAACAGCCGTTGCTGGCTTGTTTGGTTGAACCACTGTTACGGAACTTGCAGGTACATCAGCGATAGGTGTAATTTCTGCTGCAGGTACCACTGTTGGTATTGGAGTAGGTGTGCTTGTTGGGACAGGAACGGTTTGTCCTAATTCTGTCTGACCTGAAAGGGTATCTGGTCCCCACGATGTCTGAGATGCTCCCATAAGGATTGGTGTAATTGCTAGGGTTAAGGCTAGCAGCAATATTGTCGCACTGAACGACACCCAAAATCGTGAAGTCTTTCCTGTTATGTTGTTTTTCATAGTCCATCCTCGTCAAGCTTATGTGCGTCTTAAGAAATCGAGACATAAGCGCATATGCCTTGTTCTTCGTGCGATAGTGACCTAAAGACGTAGTCCTAGATACTTGCAGATACTAACGCTCCTGCGATAATGATACCCACTTCTAGACTTTTATGTCAAGATTCATAGAGTAGTCACATATGCCAAGATTCATAGAGTAGTCACATACGTCAAGATTCTAGAGTAGCCACGAAAGATTATATCACTATGTTTGGCATGAAGTACATTTATTATGATCTACAATTAAAGAGAAATTGACGACGAAAGGTGTTTTCGGGTCCGATTGTATTCAAACGCGTGATTAATAGGCACTAGGAGTCGTCAGGGAACAACTCTCTCGGAATATCCCAAATTTGCCATTGTGGGAGAGTGAGCCATACTTTGCCAGTGATGTTTGCTCCTGAAACGGTCCCCCAACTTCGTGAATCGTTGCTGTAGCCTCGGTTATCGCCTAGCACAAAGTAGTGTCCCGTCTTAACTTCAAAAACATTGCTTGGTGATATTGAGGAGGAAGCGGCCACTTGATAGTCAGAGGTGGAAAGGTAGGGTTCTATGTGCTTTTGCCCGTTGATGTATAAACCATCGTTGTTGATTACGACAGTATCCCCGGGTATTCCCAATATTCTTTTCACTAAATCATAGTCAAGAGATACATGATTCGGAGGGGAAAAAATAACTATATCTCCCCGCGTAGGCGCAGAAAACGTGTAATTGCCTGACAATCTATTACGAGGGTCTTCTTTGGTCCATAAGAAAGGGATCGAAAGTTGGGCATATGCTAGTTTGTTGACCACTAAGTGGTCTCCATGCACGAGAGTCGGCGCCATGCTTGATCCTTCTACACGAGCATGTTGTAGCGATCCTTGGGTGATTACGAATAGAGCAGTTGTTATGACGGCTAGTTGGAGTAATTCTCGGTATATTGACGTATGTTTCATTGGCGCCAGAAATTCATAGCTTTGTTGATTTTAGTTCGATTATGCTCGTGACTATTGTAAGCTATTTCTGCTTATTAACCTAGCATAACAACGGAGTGATATCAGTTGCCCCTATATGCTGCCATTGGTACAATGTATAAGTGTTTAAAAGGTATGAATTTTCGCTGTGATTGATCACAGTAGATATTAAGGTTTGGATTTAGTTTATGGTTTTGAGTGATCGTTCAATTCGTAGAGCTTTAGATTCGGGACGGATAATTGTCACGCCTTTGGGAGATGCAGCGGTTCAACCTGCTAGCATTGATGTTCGTCTGGATAGAAATATCTTGGTTTTTCGTAACTCAAGGAAACCGTATATTGATGTTAGAAAAGATTTAGAGGATCTAACTGAATTAGTTCCTATAGGGGATGATGAACCGTTCATTCTTCATCCAGGAGAATTCGTCCTAGGTAGCACGTTTGAGCATATTGAAATTCCTGATGATCTAGTTGCTAGGCTTGAGGGTAAAAGTTCTTTAGGAAGAATAGGTTTGCTCATTCACTCTACAGCCGGATACGTAGATCCGGGATGGCAGGGTCATTTAACGTTGGAACTTACCAATGTAGCTAATTTGCCAATTACCTTGTACTACGGAATGAAAATAGGGCAGCTTTCTTTTTCACAGCTCACTGAGGCTGCAGAACAATTATATGGGAACCCTGCCCTTGGTAGTAAATATCAAGGACAGACCGAACCTACAGCTAGTCGAGTTTATAGAGATTTTAACTGACTTAGCATCAAAAAATGCTATTAGGAATTATTGTGAGTAGTCCGATGCAACGAGCGATTGAGTTGGCTCAGTCTTTAGCGGGTGTAGCCCGGCCGAACCCCACAGTGGCTGCTGTGTTGTTTAAGGACGGGGAAATCATCTCGGAGGGCACAACTGAACCTGGGGGTGCTCATGCTGAGGTCGTCGCCATTCGAAAAGCTGGAGAGAATGCGAAGGGATCTACGCTTTACGTTACCTTAGAGCCTTGTTGCCATTATGGCAAAACGCCGCCATGCACTGATGCGGTGATCAGCGCTGGTATAGAATCCGTACATATTGCAATCCTGGACCCCAATCCATTAATCGCAGGTCAAGGGATGCAATTGCTGGAATCATCAGGGATAACTACTTTTCTCGGTGCAGGGAAAGAAATAGCACAGATCTTGTATGAAACCCACGCAAAATATATTACTTTGGGCACTCCGTTTGTTACAGCAAAGTACGCCATGAGTTTGGATGGGAAAATTGCTACTCACTCAAGTTCTTCTCAGTGGATTACCGGACCTGAGGCAAGACAGTACGCTCATATGTTGCGGGGCTCTAGTGATGCTGTAGCGATAGGTATCGGGACAGCTGTAGCTGATGATCCATTGCTTACTGTTCGTACAGAACAGGGAGTGCCTTTTCCCGAGCAACCTGTAAGAGTGGTTGTAGATACTGGGGGGAGATTGCCTTCGGTAAGCCGGATGTTATACCAACCAGGCAAAACGATCATAGCTTGTTCTTCTATTGCTCCAGGCAAAAAATTGGTCTTGGAAGAGTTTGGGGCTGAAATACTTGAGCTAAATTCATACGGTGAAGGCGTTGATCTGTTAGAGCTTCTGAAGAGATTAGGGGCAATGGAAATAACTTCGATTTTGGTCGAAGGAGGGTCGACATTGTTGGGATCTTTATTTGATCAGAACTTGGTTGATAAAGTTGTAGCTTTTGTGGCTCCGAAAATCATCGGGGGTAAGAATGCACTTACGGCAATAGGAGGAGAGGGGGTAAATCTGATCGACGAAGCTATAGATATTCAGGTAACTGAAATGAAGTGGCTAGGGACTGATATGGTTATACAAGGCTATCCTGGAGGTGGACATGTTTAGTGGCATAATTGAAGAAGTAGGAGTGGTGCGTTCTCTACAGGACAGTGTGCTCACTGTTGAATGTGAGATGGTGCTGGCGGATCTATCGTTGGGTGATAGTGTAGCAGTGGACGGAGCATGTTTGACTGCTATTCAGGTCACAACTGAAGGGTTTTCTGTAGATTTGACTCCAGAGACTATGCAAAGAACTAAGTTTGGGGGGGTTGTGTACGGGGTGACTCGAGTTAATCTTGAGAGAGCCGTGCCTGTAGGCGGTCGATTTGGAGGGCACATATGTCAAGGGCATATTGACGGTACGTCTGAATTGTTGCGAGTTGAAGTTGATGGGAATTCATCACTTTTTACTTTCTCTTATCCATCTATGCAACAAAGGATGTATTTTGTGGAAAAGGGATTCGTTGCGATTGATGGAATCAGCCTCACTGTGGCTAGTTGCGATACTTTCTCTTTCACAGTCTCCGTGATACCATTTACGCTATCTAATACGACCCTGGAATACTTAAAATCAGGGGATTTAGTCAATATTGAATCAGATATCATTGCGAAGTATATAGTGTCGATTTTGCCAGAAGGGTTGAGGTCTCAGTGATAGGGTTTGTGTGGCTATGAATGTTGCATCAGGTGGGACTTTCCGGGCTACTGGTGAAGCAGAGGACTTAAAGGAAGGCAGGATTGAAATGCCAAAAGTGCAGATTGAAGAAGCTATTGAGGAATTTAGGCGTGGAAAGTTTGTAATAATATCTGATGATGAGGATAGGGAAAATGAAGGAGATTTGTGCATGGCAGCAGATGCTGTCACTCCCGAAGCGATAAATTTCATGGCGAAGTACGCCAGAGGTTTGATTTGTCAGCCAATCATCAAAGAGCGCCTTGACGAACTTCAACTTCCGATGATGGCAGTTGATAATACTGCTCGTTTGGAGACAGGATTCACTGTGAGTGTGGATGTGAAAATTGGAACGACTACTGGGATATCAGCCCACGATCGTTCTGAAACAGTCCGGGCTCTTATTGATCCTGACTCGAAGCTCAGCGATTTTGGCATACCAGGCCACATGTTTCCGCTGCGTTATGTTGAAGGTGGAGTTCTGGTTCGTTCTGGGCAGACGGAAGCTAGTGTGGATTTGGCGAGATTGGCTGGTATGTATCCATCAGCGGTGATATGTGAAATCATGAAAGATGATGGCTCTATGGCACGCATGCCTGACTTAGAGGAATTTTCTGTAAAACACGATATATGCATAATCACTGTAGCTGACCTGATTGCATACAGGCGACAACATGAGCAATTAGTCCAGAGAGTCGCAGAGGCTAGACTTCCAACAGAATATGGAGAATTTCGCCTGTGCTCTTATCGGAGTGATGTGGATCCTGATGAGCATGTTGCCCTAGTTAAAGGAGATATTGATCCTGAAAAGCCCACCCTCGTCAGGGTCCATTCTGAATGTTTGACCGGGGATGTCTTTGGAAGTAAACGGTGCGATTGTGGTGAACAGCTTGGATTAGCTTTAGAGGCTATTAATGAGGCGGGGCAAGGGGTTCTTGTGTATATGAGACAGGAGGGGAGGGGGATTGGATTACATAACAAAGTCCGTGCCTATGCGCTTCAGGATAGCGGACTAGATACGGTCGAGGCTAACATAAATCTGGGGTTCGCGCCCGATTTGAGATACTATGGTATTGGGGCTCAAATTCTCTTGGATTTAGGGGTGCGAAAGTTCAGGTTTATGACCAATAACCCTAGAAAGATAGTTGGACTTGCTGGGTTTGGACTTGAACTTGTTGAAAGAGTCCCATTGATAGCATCAGCTAACGATGAGAATAGACGTTATTTAGATACCAAGGCATCAAAGTTAGGTCACTTACTGGACAGAACAAATTAAGTAATATTACGCAGTAATTATAGTGTCTTTCATCTTTGTTTAGGAGATTATTGATAGTGGATGTAGTTCGAGGAAAGTTGGGGACAACTGAAACAGCAGTTGGAATAGTTGTAGCTCAGTTTAGTGAATATATCACCAATAAGCTCTTGGAAGGTTCCATTGCTGGGTTGACAGATAATGGTGTTTCAGATGATTCGATTACTGTGGTGTGGGTCCCAGGATCCTTTGAACTTCCGGTCATGGCCCAAATAATGCTAGAGTTAGGTAATTATGATCTGATTATCTGCTTAGGCGCAGTGATCAGAGGAGAGACTCCACACTTTGAATATGTTTCGCTGGCTGCTGCTCAAGGAATTAGTAGAGTTGGGTTAGATTATGGAGTTCCAGTGATTTTCGGTGTACTTACCACTGATACGCAAACTCAGGCATTGGAAAGGGCTGGGGGGAAGCTCGGGAATAAGGGACGGGACAGCGCGGTAGCAGGCCTGGAGATGATTAGTGTAATCAAACAATTAGAGGATAAACAAGAATTATCAGGCGATTATCAATGAGTTATCTTGTCCTGGAAAGTATTTTCTCAATGGGATATTGCAATCACAAAATACTCTTAGTGATTTGATTGTCGTCTGGTCGTAAGAACGAAGCAAGTGAAGGGATAGATTCGCAACTTATAGTTTCATCGATGGTTGCGTGTAATTATGGAGTGAATATGCCTAGTTATTGGGTGCTGGTAACTACTCAGGACAACTATAATATAACGAGGGAATTGGGGTTCAAAACCCAAGGGGTAAAATCAAAACACCGGAAGCGTGCGCAGCGTATGGTCTCAGGGGATCGAGTACTATATTTTATCCAATCCTCGAAGTGTTTCCCTGCTACAGCCACTATTGATTCCAGCGCTCGGGAGGAGCATGAGGTGATTTGGGTGAGCC
>Ga0209501_10000648_pt1 | contig 41336 bp, 33 predicted proteins | sample ArcticOcean_MG_C_4_FD_187434 | JGI IMG/M metagenome (GOLD analysis project Ga0209501, IMG submission 187434) | Marine microbial communities from western Arctic Ocean - ArcticOcean_MG_CB4_134 (SPAdes) (version 2) | ecosystem: Environmental > Aquatic > Marine > Oceanic | place: Arctic Ocean...
AAAGTCTCTCTCAGAGAACTGAAGAAGTATCTTGATGGCAACATGACCTACTATGCACGGAGATACTATGGCAGAACCCAGCAGGCACAGATTGTTGTGAACGGCAAAGAACTCTCACCCACCAACTAAACTTCAATTCTTTCCCACTTTGTGTAATCATCCGGAATGAAACGGAGGGTCCCTGCGCAAAACCGACCACTTTCAAAACTCTTTGACAAATGAAAGCGTGATATATGCTTTCTAATAATCTGATAATGCGCCGTGTGGCGACCGTTAGTCGTCCCAGTAGTTTAACTCAAGGGTAATATTGTTTGGATCTTCGACAAATAGTTGGAAGAGGTTCATTTCTTCGACCATACGTTCGCGATAGGAAACGTTTAGAATTTTTAAGCGGTCGATCAGGTCTTTGTAACCTGACGCCCTGAATGCCAGGTGGTCAACAGCACCTCCACCGGAAAGTTCTGTGACATTGACTTCACCTAAATAGTCGTTGAGGCCCTCGGGGTTGTTTTCGTCAATACCAATCAGATGAATAACAGCATGTTCACCCAGATAGAGCCAATAGCCGGGGAAAGGTAGTGGAGGGCGGTCTCCCACCTCCATCCCCATCGCATTTTCATAGAACGTTCGTGTTTCCTCTAGTTTAAGGGTTCGTATAGAAAAATGATCGATGCGATCAAGGGGCATGATGTTAATCCTGGATTATTGCTAATGTTTCGAAACGAGCCATTAGTATCCAATTTAAAATACTTTCCTTAAACTTAGGTGTTCTGATAATAGGCACAGTATTAGAAAAATTACCTCCTTCTTGCCTATCGGTCAGTTGCCGAAACCCTCAGTAGCTTCGATAATAACGTTTTCAACCTCACCAGAACCATCGCGCCTAAAGGCTGCGGCAGATTGGTATTCTTCACTTTCAAAACAGGCTGTAGCGTCTTTCATTGAAGGAAATTCAATCACAATAAAACGATTAAAATACTCCGGGCCTTCCATAATCTGATAATTACCTCCCCGTGATAAGGCCTTTCCACCGTACTTTTTCAATATATCCGGCACCAGGTCAGTATAACGTTTATACCCTTCCGGATTGTTGACTTTAGATCTTGCTAACCAATATGCAGTCATATTCATCTCTCCTTTGAGTTTTTCGAATAGTAATTAAGGTATAGGCATAACCTGATCATTTTCAGGTACATTCCAGCCTCGTTGAACGGCAGGACGTCCCGCTAGGTTAACATACCATTTAGCAACGTTAGGATAGTCATTGAGGTTAACCGTTTGCCAGTCATGTCGCCCAATCCAGGGGAAGATGGCGATATCAACTATGGAGTAGTTTGCACCTAAAAAATAGTTTTTATCGGATAGGTGATTATCCATCACACCATATAGTCGGTGGCATTCTTTAAGATAGCGTTCACTGGCTTCAACGTTTTTGCCTTCGCCATAGCGAACAAAAGTATGCACTTGACCAAACATAGGTCCAACGCTGGCCATTTGAAACATGAGCCATTCCTGCATCTTCCAAAAATCGGTATCGGTTGTCGGCATTAACTGGCCAGACTTCTTGGCCAAATACTGAAGGATAGCTCCAGACTCCATCAGGCTTAATCCGTTATCGCGATCTACGATTACAGGTATTTTATTGTTTGGAGCAATTTCTAGAAACTTAGGGTCATGTTGCTCGCCCTTAGTAATGTTGATGGCATGAACTTCATAGTCCATACCGATTTCTTCTAACATGATAGACACTTTCCGACCGTTGGGTGTAGGCCAGGTAAATAAATCGATCATTCTTTTTTGTCCTTGATCTTTTTGGAGGATGATTAAAGTATTTGGTTTTTTTGTACTAATCACGGAGAATCTATAACCTTGGGAGGATTGGTTCAATGCATTGTGTGTTAACACAATAGAACTACGAATATCGTTAATTGGGTGAAAGATGAATAGATATTAAAGCTTATATTCTACTGTAGCCTGAATTCTGTAGTGCATTTTTTTCTGCACTAATCAAGAACTGCCGTTGCCTCAATTTCAACAACCCAATCGGGGTGGACGAGGCGAGGAACCTGGACTGTCGTGGATGTGGGTTTATTGTCACCGAAGAATGCGATGACTTCCGGGGCGCCGTTAGTTACATAATCATCGACGTTGAGAGCATAGACATTGATACGGACTACATCAGACGGTAATGCGCCGCCGGCTGCGAGTGAAATACGAATATTATCAAGGATTTTTAAAACCTGCATTTTCATGTCGTCAATGCCAACTACATTGGCGTCTTCATCAAACGGCACCGTACCAGCTATGTGAAGCGTTGTTGCTCCCGTAGACTTAACTACTTGGCTATAAATGTTTTTATTTGGTTTATACATGCCCTCTGGATTGATGCGTTCTAACGGCATTTCTGCTTCTCCTTTGATGTGGGTGCTACGTGTCCTTCAACTGGCTTTTGTACCAGTCGAGTATCTGTTCACCGGTCCATATGAGAACGTCAGGTTTTGATGTTATGTGTTGGTATACCTGTTCCACATATTTTGAACGGTGAGGGACACCGGAAATATATGTGTGCATACTGATCCCCATAATACGCGTGATGTCTCTCGATTCTTCGTAAAGGCGATCAAAATGGTCTATACACTTTGTTGCAAATTCCTGCGATGAATGATGGTGTAGGGCCATCATGGTGATGTCGTTGGTTTCTACAGGATAGGGAACTGAATACATTTTCCCCGTTTTGACTTTAAGTTCGACAGGTTGATCATCTAGCGGCCAGTCAGCCACATATTCGATCCCTTCTTCCGCCAGTATATCCAGCGTTTCCATAGTTTCGGTGAGGCCGGGGCTCTCCCAGCCGCGGGGGGACTTTCCAGTAAAATCTCTGATGGTTTCTACAGTCGCTCGTATGTGGTCGCGTTGATCCTCCAGCTTATGCATGGGGCCTTGTATATAGCCGTGCCCCATGAACTCCCACCCCTCTTCCAAAGCGACATCTACGATCTGACGGTATGACTCGATAATTTTGCCATTCATAGCGAGGGTTGGTGTGACGCCGTAGTCATTAAACATATCACGGAGCCGCCAGAAACCAACACGGTTTCCGTATTCATGCCATGACCAGTTTGGGACATCTGGCAGCAGTGGTTGGCCCATTGGGGGAGGGAGTATGGTTCGGGGTTGAGCTTTATCGGACCCCCAGTGTTCCACGTTCATAATGGTCCAGACGACCATACGTCCACCACCCGGTAGTTTAAGCTTCGGTCGGTCAACGATTGGTGAGTAGGGGAGGCGTTCTCTAGGTGTTTCCATACTATCTCCTCTTAACCGTCATTATTAAGTCGTTCTAGGCCTGCATAGTCTTCCAGAACCTTGCAAACGGAAGCCGTGTCGAGGTTGTGCATTCCCTGTGCTAGTCCTGATAGATAAACGTCCCTACCCGCTGTGAATAACGGCGTCGGGCAATTGAGTTCAGATGCAAACTCACCGATGGTTGTCATATCTTTTAGCCAGACCTCCATTTTCATAGTGGCTTCTGTATAGTCATTTTTTACCATCATCGGGCCGCGAAGCTCAAAGATGCGGGAATTACCAGCACCTTCTTTGATAACATTGAAAATGGTTTCGGGATCGAGCCCCGCTTTCATCCCGAGCACCATTGCCTCTGCCGACGCGACATTATGGATGTGAACCAAATGGTTAGCGACAAATTTCATTTTGCTACCGTTTCCAAATTCACCCACGTAAAAAGCATGGCGCGCGAAACCTTGAAAGACCGGCTTGCAGGTATTGTATGCATCTTCATCACCGCTTCCATAGACGGAGAGATCTTTATTTGTGGCCTGAGCTCCGGTACCACTAATCGGGCAATCAAGTAAAACGGTACCAACTTTCTCTAAAGCGATGTAAGCCGCTTGTTTATCCGAGATGGGTAAGGTTGAACATTCGACAACAATTAGTCCTTCTTTTTCTGCTCCAGATAATCCATCTTCACCGGTCATAACGGTGTGGAATGCTTTAATACTGGGGAGCGAAGTAATTACCACATCAGATTGGTTAGCAACATCCCTAGGAGAAGTTCCTGCCGTTGCCCCTCGTTCTACTAATACCTTAATGTTTTCTTCAAGTATATCATAGCCGATAACAGACTGACGATCGGCCAACAGGTTACGTGCGAAAGAACCCCCCATAATGCCAAGACCGATGATCCCAACCTTTAAACTCATTTTTGTTACTCCAATGTTTTTTTATTTATTTAATCCCGACAAAAAGTCATCTAACGTCTTATTGAATGCAACTGGATTTTCCATATTGGAAACGTGAGCTGCAGGATCAATTTCCACATATTGGGAACCAGAAACTTCTTTGTGCATGGCTTGAGCAGCTTCCGGCGGAGTTCCAGCATCTTGAGCGCCTACTATAAAAATAGCCGGTAAGGTAACCGCCTTAAGCCTGGATAAGTAGTCAAGCTCGAGGATTGCCTGGGCGCAGCCGATATAACCAAAACTACTCGTGGACCTGATCATAGCGCGTACCCTATCCATCATCTCGGGTTCTGCGTTGCGGCAGTCATCAGTAAACCAACGTTGAAGTGTGGGTTCAACGAGTGGTTCCATACCATTTTTTTCGACTTCCGGGATACGTTGATGCCAATTGGATCTATATCCTTCAGGGCAATCAGCCCGCGAGTCACAAATGGCAATACTATGCATTCGTTCTGGATATTGAAGTGCGAGGCTCTGGGCTGTCATCCCACCCAGTGAGAGCCCAATAAAATGGGATTTATTGATTCCCAAGGCATTCCACAACTCGAGGACGTCATTGGCTAACATATCTAGAGTATAGGCTCCGGATATTGGCTCACTTTTTCCGTGACCCCGGGTGTCGTATCGGAGAATACGGTATTTGTCCTTGAAGTGGCTAACCTGAGGGTCCCACATTGTGAGGTTAGCAGCTAGCGAATTACTGAAGGTCATCCACGGTGCGCCTTCAGGGCCATCCACCTCGTAGTTCAAGGAAACATTATTTGCTGTAATTTTCATTTAAATAATTCCTTATATTTTGTTAAAGTCGTCCACCTAGCGGAGGGGTCCCCAGTCTATCTCGTGGCGTACCGAGTATTTTTTCAATGCCGAGAGCTAGAGATATGAGTTCTTCCTCTCGATTTGGAAGGGCGATGAGTTGCAAACCTACCGGCATCCCAGATTTATCAAGTCCCGCAGGAATAGTGATTGCACATACGCCTAGGACATTTCCGGGCATGGTGTTACTAAGCGCTAAGAGATTGTTCTTTTTATAGGCTTCTCCGTCGACTAGGTCTTCAATCTTCGGTGGGGTGATGGGAACAGTAGGGACAACTAAGGCATCTACGGTTTCCAACTTAGCATGGACAGATTGGGAAAGTTTAGAAATCTTAAAAAGAGCGGAAAAATAATCCAAGGTTTTTGCTTCCTTGGCGACTTCCATGCGTGAAAGTACGTTTGGATCTAAACTGTCTATCCAATCTGGCAAGCGGGTTTGAAGGAACGAATACCCTTCAGACGCGACAATTGCGCCTTCTCCCCAAACCTGCACCGAAGTACCTGCCTCGGGCAACTTGATGTTGGAGGTTCTGGCTCCAGCATTCTTCAACTCTGCAATTGCGTTCTCAACAGTTTCCCCAACGTCGTCGGCGCATCTATCCCAAAAGTAATCTCTCGTTATTCCTAATTTAATTCCGCTCACATCTCGTGTTTCTATGGCAGATGAAACGGACGCCTTAGTTAGAGGGTCAATGGCATTGAACCCAAAGGAGATATCAGATACCGACTTTGCTAAAATACCCGGTGTATCGAAACTTGTGCTTAAAATTGTAATAAGGTCCGTTGACCACCGCCCCTTTGTAGTTTTCAATCCGACATTTCCTGTCATTGAAGCTGGTACACGAACTGATCCACCGGTGTCAGTCCCAAAGGCGATTGAGGCGGAACCTTCCCAAAGGCTAACGCCGGCACCACTGCTAGAACCTCCTGGTACCCGGTGACTTTGAGAATCCCAAGGATTACGAGGGACATCCCAATGGGGATTTGATCCTAGACCACCAAAGGCGAACTCCACTGTGTGAGTTTTACCGGGGATTACGGCTAGTTGCTGCCGGACTTTATTCAGGACTGGTCCATTCTTCTCCCACTCAGGGGGCAGTCGTTTGGGAGAGCCTGCATATATTGGGAACCCCTCTGCACCATAAATATCTTTGACTGAAAACAGTATCCCCTGAGCCAGGCCTAAATCTTTATTTGCCTTAAAGGCGGCATCGGCGGCATCTGCCTGGCGCCGCGCATACTCTGCGTCCCAGGTTTTGTAGGCTCCCAATTTTATGTCCCACTTATCGTGCCGGGCAATCCCTTCTTCAGTCAGATCGCGCGCTGTTAATGTCCCTTTTCTCAGCGCTTGTGCGATCTCGGGAAGGGGGCGGTCAATCCAATCAGGCATGACACTCCAACATAAATGTGCTTATAGTTTCTATTAATGAAAGGCCGAAAAATTAGAAAAATACGATAATTAAGAGTTTAGAACCGGCATGCATACCAAACAAGTACACAAACAGTCACCATTAATCCTCGACAGTAAAATGGCCGACAATTAGACTGGTGTCACTCGAATCATAATTACTGTCATACCCGGGAGGCGAGACAATGGCAAAACGGACAACTTCGAAGAAAAACCCAGACAAAAAAAGTGTTGTTAGAAAAAAGAAAGGGCTCACTAAAAGAGATGTCCTGAGAAAATGTGAACAATTAAAAAACTGGGGTAAATGGGGTAAGAATGACCAACTCGGAGTTCTTAATTACATCACACCTAGAGACATTGTTGATGCATCCCAACTAATTAAACGTGGTAAGGTTTTTCGTTTGGGCCTTAACCTGGATGAAGACGGTCCACAGAACGGTCTTTTCGGTGGTCGCTGGAACCCAATGCATCATATGATGGCAACGGGCACTGACGCCGTTCAGGGTATCCAGGAAGAATTGGTAGGGATGCGCTATGCGGATGACTTTATAAATTTGCCTACCCAAGCTGCCAGCCAATGGGATGCTCTCTCACATGTTTTTTACAAGGACAAGATGTGGAATGGCTATCCAGCTATACTAGTTGATGCACGTGGTGCACATAAAAATGGAATTGAACATTTTGCCGACAAGATGGTGGGACGTGGTGTTTTGCTTGATGTTGCTCGCCATAAAAAGAAGCCTCGACTAGCAGACGGCTATGGCATTACGATTAATGATCTGGAGCGCACAGCCAAGGCCCAGGGTGTTGAGGTTCGTAGAGGTGATTTTGTTGTTATCAATACGGGGCAAATGGCCGATTGTCTCGATCGACGTGAATGGGGAGGTTACGCCGGTGGTAATGCCCCGGGACTAGCCTTTGAGACGGTCGACTGGATTTACGAAAAACAAATTGCCGGAATTTGTTCTGATACGTGGGGTATTGAGGTAAGACCGAACGAAACTGTGGATGGAACTAATCAGCCTTGGCACTGGGTCACAATTCCCTGCATTGGCATAGTTCACGGAGAAATTTGGTACTTGCGTGAATTGGTCGAGGATTGCGCTAAAGATGGGGTTTACGAATTTTTTCTATGCGCACCACCTCTCGTGATCACGCGGGGCACAGGTTCGCCTATCAATCCTCAAGCAATAAAATAAGTGTTTTTTTATATACAAGAGGAGAAATAAATTATGCCCCGCCAATTTGTCGATATATCGATGCACCTCGAAAATGATGTGATATCAGATCCACCCGGATATGAACCGCATATAGACTATCTCAACCATGAAGATACGGCGACAGATGTCATGGAATTCTTCCCTGGGCTGGAAAAAGATGACCTTCCGGATGGTGAAGGATGGGCGATAGAGTGGATTAAGCTAATGACCCATAATGGCACTCACTTGGATGCCCCATACCATTTTCATTCAACCATGAATAAGGGTGAGCGAGCGATAACGATTGATGAGGTGCCTCTAGAGTGGTGTTTTCGCCCAGGCGTAAAACTTGACTTTCGGGAACGTCAGGACGGCTACGTCGTCAATGCCGACGATGTCGAGGCTGAACTCAAACGGATTGGGCACGACTTACAGCCTCTTGATATCGTTGTGGTCAATACGGCAGCTGGGGGAGCGTATGGCGGCGACCATTATGTTTCAAGTGGCTGCGGTATGGGGCGAGAAGCTACACTTTACTTGTTGGAGCGCGGTGTCCGGGTAACGGGGATCGACGCCTGGAGTTGGGACGCGCCCTTCATTCATACTAAGGGAAAATACGCCGAGACCAAAGACGCCTCCCTTATTTGGGAAGGGCATAAGGCAGGCCGGGAGATTGGATACTGCCATCTTGAGAAACTCCACAACCTGGAGGCTCTTCCGGGAGATGGCTTTGAAATAGCGTGCTTCCCGGTTAAAATTAGAGGGGCATCAGCAGGCTGGACACGCGCCGTAGCGATATTTAACCAATAGCCTATCTATAAAAAGGTATCCGGCTGACGCGCGATAGCTCTCAAGCAATCGGAACGCACATATCAGGATGCTTTTCCCATCGATTCAAACGCTATTCCACAGCCGCGTTCACCATTAAGTTAAGCATCAATGGTGATATTTCCTTTAGGGATTGAAACGCAGGCTAGGCACGACCCTGCTTCGGGCCTCTCGCCGGGCTCGGAAAGGTAATCGACATCCCCATCTTTTACCGCTGTGACACATGTACCGCAGTTACCGGCACGGCAACCAAAGTCGATATCGACGTCATTCTCCTCCGCGAAGTCCAGAATTGATCCGGCGGCAGACGTCCACTCGGCGGTTTTATTGCTCTTTGCAAAATTTATTGTAAATCCTTCTGCACTCTTTCCTCCCGCCCCTTCGGCTCCAGAGCTTACATCGGCTTCTTGCTTTTTCTTGACCGTGGCAGGTCCAAAAGCTTCATAATGAATATGGTCTTCAGGAACATTCCACTCTCGCAAGTCTTCGAAGAGTGAGTTCATCATGGGTGGCGGGCCGCAGAAGTAGTAATGGTAATTACTTGACGGCAGTACTTCCTTGAACATCTCCACGCCGACACGCCCCTTTATGTCATAGTCAACACCTTCAACATCGTCATCTTTCGGCCGCGAATAAACGATACGGACCTTAATGTTATCAAATTTTGCAGCAAGCTCCTTCAGATGTTCTTTCATGATATGCTCGCCGCCGTTGCTAACACCGTAAAAAAACCAAACTTCAGTGCGCCACTCCCGGGTTATGACTTCCTTCAACATTGAAAGAACTGGCGTTAGGCCAATACCACCACCAATGAGGACAACTGGATGAGGTTTCGTAACATCCAGGAAAAATTGGCCTGCAGGCGCCTTTACATCGATGATATCTCCCTCATTAATGTTGTCATGAAAGAAATTTGAACCGAGGCCGGGTGGGGCATCAGGGTTATCTTTCGGAGGCGGTATCTTTTTAATCGAAACGCGGTAATAGTCGGATAAAGGTTGGTCAGAAAGGGAATAACAACGAATGGTTTGTTTTTTTTGATTGGGGATATCCAGCTTAAAAGTAAGATACTGCCCGGGTTCAAAAAATGGTAATGAACGGTCGTCGTGAGGATGCAGGTAGAAGGAACAGATACCCCCACCTTCCAGAAATTTGCGCTCGACCTTGAACTTGCGAAATCCTTGCCATGACGTTTCGTCTTGGGCTTTTATAATTTGGCGCCTATCCATAATCTCGGCGATCTGGGTGCGAAAAAACTGGCTCTCCGCTTCCGCCGATACGAGGGTCGCATTTTGAATTCTGAAGTTTCCAAAAATTAATAAAAGCACGTAGGCAAGACTTGCCACAAGGACCGCGAGGGCAACAAGCTGGATAATTTCTCCCATTGGTTAGGTCTCCTAAGTCAACTTAATTCACTAAAATTTATATCTCATTTCCACCGAAGCGCCGGCAATATCGTCAGCCCCCTTTAGGACACCATACATGGCATCAGCGCGTACGATCCATGACCTACTGACCGGTAGTTGCCAACGAAATCCCAAACCGTATTGATCGTCAACTGCAGCACGGCCTAATTCGTTGGCGTCACCCATAATCTGAAGGGCTGACATTTCGAAAACGATCTGTTGGTCAAGGTTAAACAGATATTCTATCCCAATAGCACCACCCCAAGTATCGTGGCCCGTATCATCTAGTTTAGGAAGACCGGTAAGGGCATTCGTTTCAAAGGTAATGCCGGTATTTTTAAGGAGACCAGTGCCGTCGGCTAACGGCTGTGGACGGTCAAGACCAAGCCAAAAATTTGCATAGGGAACAAGTGTGGAAGGTAGTGAAGTGACCAGTGAGTTTTCCGCAATAAACATCCATCCATCGGCAGTTTGTTGGACAGCATTGTTACGGTCCTGACCAAACGTATAGACGGCACGTAAGCTATTAGAGAGGCGACGACCATACCGCTTAGTAAACGCTAAAGTCGCACTGTTATAACTTAGTTCATCAAAATCGTCTTCACCGTCTAGTCGTCCAATTCCGGCTTCCCAGTAACCTTCGTTGGCTTCAATATATGTAGTTGCACCATAAACGGAGAGACTATGATCAGCGAGGGTGCCGGCATCGTCCAGAACGGCTGGTGTCGTTACTTTGTCGAAACCGCCAAAAACACTAATATCCATATTGGATATACCAAGTTTAGGGCTACTCATTGCTGGAATAGCAAATGCCCCACCAACAAAGGCATCTTCAAACCATACTCCGTTTTGGAATAATAGTGGCATCAATCCAAACGAGAAAGGGAGGTCTATGAGATTGTAGCTATCACTAAGACCCTGGGCGATCGTTCCGACGTCGCCTTCAAAAAACAGTGCATCTAAATTCAGATTGTTTCTAAGCTCGAAGTCGTTATCACGGTCATCGCCAAAAAATTCTTTTTGTGTGAAATTCCCGCCTTGGTTTAATGGTGTCATTGTAGCGTGAATACGTTCAGTTCCAGTCAGCCTTAGATCAAGTTCTAAATTAAGACGTGTCGCAACAAGGCCAGTTTCAACAGCACCATTTTCGTTGTAGCCAACCGCAGTGCGCCAGTCTCCGGAAACGTGGAATCCCGGGTAAATCGCGTTTTTTCGACCTAATATATTTATGCCCTTCTCAAATGGACCTTCAAGATATATGGGGCGACCGAGTTCCAGGATTGGACGGACTTCATCGAAGCGAGATTTTCCGCCGTATATGTCAATTTGGCCCGGGGCATCATACTTTTTTTCCTCATAACTTGGGTCTGGGCTGAAAACTTTTGGGTCATGTTCAACGGGCTTTGCTTGAGGAGACATCTCAGATGGTTTTTCTGCTGCATAGGCAGGCATCAGCAGTGTGAGGGCAAATAAAACACACACGCCAAAAGACACAAAAAATCGTCGGTTTTGTCTAATGTAATTCATGGCATTCACTACTTAACCTCAAACTCGACGGTGTAAGGATGGATATCGACCATCCATTCATTCATCGTTTGGATCATTTCTTCCGTGGCACCAACGAATTTCATGAAATAAATAGGTTCGGCACGGCTTCTCATTCTTACAGCCAGCCGATACTTGCCTTTCTTTTGGAAAGCTTTCGCGGGAATTTTATATTTTGCATCCTTACTCCCCAAAGGTGGAATTGAACGGGCTTCCATTCGAGCACCGGGTGGGTGGTTGATAACTGTCGTGGGTTGGGGCGCAGCTCTTAAAAATGGTCGTTGATCAACATCAAAATTTACCGGCAGATACATCTCTCTATCTGTCCCCTTAACATTCGTAGTTAAAAATTTTGACTGAAGATTGAAAAGTTGATCGTCAAACTCGACCTCACCTTTTGCAAGCCCAATGGAATGCACGTCTGCGAAGTCCCCGTAACTGTCAACGTACCCGGACTCCCAAACGTTTTTGCCATCAGGATCAATTAACGCAACATTCATCCAAATCTCTGGCTGTGCGCCGAGGGACCCGGACGGGAGATTGTGGCCGTTATTTATGTTGGTGACCACATATTTTAGAGATAATGCTTCACCCACTTCAGGATCATTGTCGAAGAATGGGCCGTCAATCTTACCGCCGTTATTCATAACCTGTTCGCGCATTGTCTTCTTATATTCAAGCTCTTCTGTATTAGCTTCGACAACTGCACGCGCTTCTTCCCGGTCGTCTGGGTCTGACCAGGCTTCCGGAAAGTTGACATCCAGGACGGTTTTTAAAGCTGCTAACTTGGCATAATAGGATATGCCTTGGCTGGCCATTTTGCGCATGGCTTCCTTTGCACCGGTTATTTCTTCAAAAATATCTTCACGGTTACCTGTGTCTTCTTCTTTACCCAGTTTTACCAAAAGCTCTTGCAATTTTTCATGGGTATCTTCGCGGCCTTCTCCAGACCAGGTGCCTTTAAAAGCCTGTGTTGCAGACTTCAAAGCTGCTAATGCATTTGACGCTTTTTCTTTGTCTTCCAGTTCATTAACGGCTTCTCCTAACGCTTCAAAATGTTCTTCCAAACCTTCCCGCATTTCTGCAATTTCAGCCTCAGGTTCCAAACCTTCCCCAATGGCTTCAAGCGCCTCCCCTGCCTCTTTCAAAGGTGTTTCAAGTCGGTTCTTGTAAGCCAGGCGTTTGGATAGTATTTTGGTAGCAACGTCGAAAGCCTCAAAACCGCGGAATACGGCAATAGCACCTGTTCCCTCAACTAATTCATCTACACCTTCAAAAGCTTCAATAAATGGTTCTGCTTTTTCTTCAAATTCTTCAGTTCCCCAGCCGGCTCTCCAGTCAAACCTCAACCAATCCCTAATCGACCAGTTTTCTGCTTCAGGGTTATGAGGAAATATACCAGGATGGGCTATGGGGTAACCGGGGCCGTAAAAAGCATGGTTGTGGTGATCCCGGTCCGGGTTAATTTCTTCGCCTGCAACGATAGCTACGGGAGCTTTTTCATACCCGGAGTTAACTCCAGGCACCTTACCCATGTGACATGCCTGGCAGGTAACGCCGGCCTTGGCAGCGGGTGAGGCCCTATATTGATCCCAAACCACTTCAAGTTTAATACCCAGGTTAACTGCCACTTGGTGACACGAAACACAAAACTCAGACTTGGAAATTTGAGCAAATTCAACAACATCCCCGTGAATTTTTGCCCCTCGTTCAGTGCTATCAGTAGCAATCTTTAATTCGTCTTTTCGTTTTAGTATTTCATCAAAGTTGCCTTTTTTAGTATTATAGATAGCTGCGTGAATATCTCCTGCAATTATATTACGTTCTCCATTAACTTTGAAGAACTCTTCATCAACACGATGGCAGGTAATACATGTAATACCTTCCCTGGCAACCTGGCTGCGTTCCCAAAGGGGCGCCTCTCTAGGTTCATTCCGCTGTGTTCCTACCTGCTGGTGACAACGAACGCAAAAGCTTCCAATAGTTCCCTGTGTCAGGTCATAAATAGCCTGTTCGAATTTATGAAACATAGGCGAAATTGAAGCGTACGCGTGGTTTGATGATGCCCATTCTCTATATATTTTTTGGTGGCATCCAGCACATTGAGATGCACTAGGGTAATTATCTTCTGCGAAAACATCGACGTGTGGATCTTTCTTCGTCTCCTCGGCGGAAGCCACGTATAGGGCGCTAGACGCAAATACTACAACCAACGCTGCAACAATAATCACTATATAATTTCGTGACATTTGAGTAATGCCGTTCAAATACATGGTTTTACTTTCGCCTTTCATCTCTACATTACTTTTTGTCTGCAACTTGTCGCATCATGGTTTTCTTAAAACCTGGTTCCTGGTGGTATTCGTGACAGGTGGTGCAGGTTTGGCTTACCTGGCCACCTCCATGACATTCAACACACGTTCCTTTTTTTACACTGCTGAAATTACTTGAAAATTTGTGCGGATCCAACTGATCAAATGCAGCACTAAATTCGGCCTTTTCATTAATCTTATGGCAGGATGTACACCAAGAGCCAGGCCCAAGTAAATTGACGTGAGGTTTATGAGAATATTTAACTAGAGGGCTGCCATCTGCCGGATGAGATTTCCACTCGACTTTTAGGGCAACTTTTTTGTTCTTATCTGCATTTTTATCCGTCTCGGTAGAGCTAACGGCATGGCACTTTGTACAGGCGCCTGCACCGTCGGTTCTGGATAAAAAAGCCTCGTTTAAGCTCTCTGAGCCATTTTCCGCGGCGTAGTCCAACCAGGCCTTCATCACTGGATCACCGTGAGCAGTGGCTCGATAAACTAGAGATAGTTCATTGGCATACCAACCCTTTTCAATGGTTTCACCCGTGGCTTCGTATTCTTTATTTGCAGCCCAAGCCGTGAATGCAGGTACAACCGCACTATTCGATAGGCCGCGAAGTAAGGTGTCAGGGTTACCGCCCGCTTCGCCCACTAATTCCGCAAGAGCTGTTACACCATTCTCCAGTACACCCTCAACAAGCGTTTTTGTAGCCTCAGCATACTCATCCACTTCTTCGCCGTTGACGCCAAGCAATTCTGCTGATACGGGCGAAAGGGTTTCTGAAGAGATTGGTTCGAATTCCTCATCTCCTTCCTCACTTCCTACCCGGTCGCCTAGGTCGGCTAAAATAGTCTTAATCTCTTCTACGATGGCTTTGCTAGAAGCGCTACTAGTTGTTTCAGCCAATTTTTCTACTTCACCCTGCAGGTCCTGAGTGGCTTTTGCCGCCGCTGCCAACGTTCCTCCCGGACTTTCAATGATATCCTCTATGTCAATTGGATTTTCTTTAAACTCAGGGAACGTAAACATCACAAATTCTCGGCCGGCGACAGTGTCCTGGTGGCAACCCGCGCATGTATCATCAAACCCACGTACAGGGACATTGCGCTCAGCCAAGGCTACGTTGTGACAGCCAACACACCCTTTCGCCGGCGCATTTTTTGAATATCGCGCATCTTTAAAATGCTTACCGAAGTGGCTGGAGTGGTTAAACGCGATAGCCGTGCGCTGGCCAAATGGATAAGTTTCAGAGAATTCTTTGTGGTTAGTAGCAAAACTAGCAAACTTTGCCTTGTGACATGAATTACACTGGGCGTCATCCATCTTAACGATATTAGCATCTGCTCCTTTGTGTTCCGTGTGGCACATAGTGCATGAAGTGTTCCCCGGGTGACTTGCAGAAATTAGAGCAGAATTATGAGGACCGTTAACAGGGTTTTTGAATTGATGGCAGTTGGTGCAGTTGTCTGAAGGGTCGCTATCAGTCATGGCGGCTTCCAACCACCCAAGGGCACCGGAACCATGTGCGGCATGGCAGGCATTGCATCCCTGTTCGGAGGTGAAGTTCTGATGGATGCTACTCAGTGGGCCTGCGTCAAGGGAACTTGCTACTTGTTCTTGGTTGCCAAAATCAAATCCAAAGGCGGCGATTGCAGCAATAACCACAGCAGCCACCATGACAGAAATTCTGCCCCGGATTTTCCGTATCGTGCGTCGCGGTTGGCAGGCTGTAAGCGTCTTGCAGCAACTACCATTTGGTAAGGGACCCTCACTACAAGGCCCGCCCGCAGACGGCGGTCTTCGGCAAATCCATCTGCCACCTTCGTTATATGGATGACATTCACTTGTGCCACCGCAAGACCCATCCGCAGTTGGACCATTGTGACATGGCTTACCCCATGCTGCGGCACGGCCACATACATAAGGGAAATTTGGCCTTAAGTAGGGACTTATTTTTTCGCTAAATCTATCATCGCGGAGGATCATAGCGCGTAGACCTCCACTAAGAGAAGGTGCCAGAGTGCCATGATAACCAACCCCACCGAAAGGGGCACGTGCAACAGTAGCCACTTCTTGTTTAGGTTTTGATGAACAAAGTGGGTGTCAACAAGGATCTTCAGTTCAAACAACTCTTCCAAACGCCGAAAATAATCTAATTCTTCGCTATTGAGGTAGCGTTTGACAGAGGCACCTTCGGTGCGGAACCAAACTGTTGAATTGCCTACACCGAAGAGAATTGACCAGTAAAAACGTGGTTTTTGGAAGTACCAGACCATAGTATTCAAGTAGTGATTGGCCAATACATCGCTACCCGTAGTTTCTGTACATTCCAGAATATATTCTTCCGCTTTCTCTTGAATTTCTCTTAATTCCAACGGAATGCGTTCGTAAATCACCTCAATTCCGGTTTTAGTAAGTTTGCGAGCGTTAAGACGTTGAAGAAGATAGCCAAAAATACCGCTAAGACTAACCAAGTAAAATGCACCGGCGAGAAACCCTTCGTAAAGGCCCCTGGGCCAAAACGTATTCGTATGCACCCAAAAGAGGGCCACACATAGAAGCCCCCCAACGACGTGAAAAACCACCCAAGAACTGGCTTTACCTAGGGGGATCATGGATAGTTTTTTTCGTGTATTGAGGAGGGCTACGCAAAGCATAACAGCAATTAATGTATAACCCGTCAGCACGGATGAATTCTGGAGGTTCAAATCCATTTTCTGGGCATTGTACCCAACGACGATAAGGGCAATGACGCCAAAAATTGAAAGAATAGAAATATTTTTTGTCATATTAGTCTCACACGCCCATCGCTTAATGGGCAAATTCCCGAAAGTCCACTCGTTTTAGCGCGTCATGTGGACAGGCGCGGACACAAGCGGGACCACCTAGCTGGTCAGAGCATAGGTCGCATTTTGTGGCCTTCATTATTGGACGGTGTGTAGCTTCATCTACAACCGGCATTCCTTGTTTATCGGCAATCTGGACAAGACTTATATTTTCGTAAGGGCAGGAGTTGGCGCATGTACCGCAGCCGATACACGTGTCATCATTGATGACCACCATTCCGCCGCTCATTGAACGGTGAATTGCTCCCGTTGGACATCCAATCATACAGACAGGGTCGGCGCAATGCATGCAGGCATTAGCCACCATCCAGTTATCAACAATCTTGCCATGTCGCCGGAAACGTGGGTTGCCATCGTGACTATTTGCACAGGCGCGCACGCAATCATCACAGCGGACGCAACTATTCAGATCTATGACCATTGTCTGGAGGCCGTTGATAAATCTTTCATCAACAGCCCATTCAAGCAGCGCTTCTTCCGCCACAGTCTTTTGGGAGGCCGCAACAATGGTATTTACCGGTTGCTCAATATTAGGGAATACATATTCTGCCAGGACTGACGCCGGCACACGGACCACGTCCACATATCCCAACGCACTTAAACCTGATCCCAGTGCCAGATCTTCGGCGCCGGGGTTTTTCCATGCGTTATATAGCGGGTAAAGGCCGAAATTATTACCTGCGCCTAAATAGTTGATCGATTTAGTACCATTTCCGTGTTTAACGGTTTGTCTTGCAAATCCAGCCCGAACCATCAAGAGGCCATCCGGGTAATCTCCCTGACGGGCAATTACCGGTTCGTCACTTTTCCCCTGGCTGCGGAGGCGTTGGAACGAAGTGTACCAGTCGAAACTACCGTAGGTCTCAAATATACATCGACCGGCGACATCTTTAATTTGATCGTCATTTAAATGCCCAAATTCCTCTGATTCAAGCAAATGAGCTGATAGTGCCGTCTCTCGGTAGCGCTCATCAATCATGCGTTTCCATTCGCCATTATAGGCTCTCAGCTCGCGCAACCCCTGCCATCGGATTTCTAGTAACTCGGCGTCTTCGTCGGCAAAAATGGTTGCCGTCCGGGGGATCCTGCCTAAAGCGGCTAGCTCGCCAAATAGTGCTCCGGTTTCTATTGCCCCGGTATTGTGTTTGTCCAAAATTGTGGGAATATCCTGAAGTACAACCCGTGTGCTTTCGTTCGATCCGCCTTCTTCGTCGGCAAAAATGGTTGCCGTCCGGGGGATCCTGCCTAAAGCGGCTAGCTCGCCAAATAGGGCTCCGGTTTCTATTGCCCCGGTATTGTGTTTGTCCAAAATTGTGGGAATATCCTGAAGTACAACCCGTGTGCTTTCGTTCGATCCGCCTGCCATCAATTCGTCTAACGAGTACTTCGAAGTGTCCCTTGTTTCTGGAAGCCAGTTACTTGTCCATAATTGCGAAATTGCCGCAAAAAAGGAGCGGGTATTTTCTTCACTGCGTCCGATAGCATCTCTCGGTAGAGAGGGTGATAATACAACTCGAAGTTTGCCACTCAAAACAAGGAAAGCCGAGTTGCCATAATCACCTTCACGGACAACAATTTCGCCGGGCGTAAACTTAGCGATCCGGGTGTCGTTCTTGAGTATACCACCTAAGGGAATATGCTTCGGAAACTTCTCACCATCAATGTCCTTTAATTGAGATTCGGACAAAAGGCGATCGACATCTTGGTCTGTCATGTTTGCGTCAAACGGCTGTGCCCAACGCTGGGGTCGGGCCATCGTATGTCCCGCTGATTGCGGCTGAGTTTGAATTTGTTGCTCTGCCATGCTCGCCTACCTGACCACCAGTTGTTTAAGAGCTTCGTTTGCTTAGAGTTACGGGAGTAATTTGAAAGGTCTATTTAAATTTCTTCGGCAAATTTGCACCAACAACACCAGATAAGTCTTTATCTGCAATTGCCGCAGCCAGGGCCCGCCCATTATCAGCTGTAGGAGAGGCAACAACTTTTCCTGCCGCAGGAACCTGTCCAGCCACGCTTTCAAGCAACTTAGTTGCGGCGGCTATTTTTTTCTGCTGTGCCGCTTTATAGCCGGCGTGGCTAGACTTAGAAACTGCCGCAGAAGCACTTACCAGGTTGGCTGCTTGCCCAATTACAAACATCCGAGCCATTTCGGCCGGCGTCATAGCCTGATTTTCGGTAACCTTCGGTGGATAAAAACGGTGCCGCACCGAACCTTGACTGTATTGAACCAACTCAAAATCAGCGTTCATCGGGTGACCCGCATCAAGCATAGCCTTAATGTTATCCCCTGTGAGGTTCTCTTTAGCTAGGCCGTGACAAGAATTACAGTTGGCTGCAACGTCAAATAACTGGCTTGGCCAGATCATTCCCTTAGCGGAGGCCGCTTCGATTTTGTCGGTTTTGGGGGCTTTTTTATTATGTATACTAATCCATTCTGAAGCCGCGCCATGGCAACTCTCGCAACTTGGCCCTGCAACCAATTTAGGTTTTGCACTGGCAGATTTCTTGGCTATAGTATAATGGCAACTCGCACAGAGGGCCGCCTTCTTCATTCGTTTTCCGCCCACGGCCTTTACAATCTTTTTTGCTTTTTTGGATTTATGTATTTTCTTAAACGAGGTTGCGTGTTTTGTTCCCGCCCATACTTTTGCTTCTGCCTTATGACATTCCTGGCATTTTTGCGGTCCGAGCTTAAATGGCTCAGCATATAATTCAGCGCTACTGACAAATAAGAAAAAACCCGCAAGTACCCCAATAAAGAGTATATGAAGATGTTGACGTGCAATTACTTCAAAATGTTTTAAGCGGGACATGATCGGCTTCTCCAATAAGAGCTATCTACTTAAATTCTATCCATGCTACCCTATTTTGTACAATTCTTAAAAGGAAGTCGAGCCTTTGGGGTAAAAATCTTGATTAATAAAGTGTAAATTTTGTTAAATAAAGTGTAAATTTTGTTAAAAGTGTAAATTTTGACATAAGTGCTGTGCAAAAACCAAAAAATTGGGAGTAAAGTGGTGTAAAATTAAGTGTGGTGAAGCCTTCTTACAATTATAATCATAATTAGGCTTCAGGGCCCACGTCATAGGCTATTTTACTGGCAACTGATTTGTTTCAATGGGTTGCCGAAGGCTAAAACTGTAGTATAAGAACGTGAATAAAATTTAATTAACTATTCTTAATAACATTAATACTGGGGGAGAAGATGTCAAAGCTTCACGCGGGTGATTCTAAAACGAATGAATACCTTCAACGTTACATTGAAGGTGTTGCGAAGCGAAATCCAGGGCAACCTGAGTTTTGCCAGGCGGTTAACGAAGTGGCAACAACAGTGTTTCCATACCTCGCCGATAAGCCAGAGTATCATGAGAACCAGATTTTGGAACGAATGGCAGAGCCAGAACGTGTAATTTCTTTCCGAGTTCCCTGGACAGATGACGATGGGCGTATTCGCACAAATCGAGGATGGCGTGTCCAGTTTAATTCTGCGATAGGACCTTACAAGGGTGGCGTTCGATTTCATCCGTCAGTTAATGAATCAATTCTCAAGTTTTTGGGATTTGAGCAGACCTTCAAAAATAGTTTAACGGGCTTGCCCATGGGTGGCGGTAAAGGCGGTGCAAACTTCAACCCCAAAGGGAAATCCGATAATGAGGTGATGCGCTTCTGCCAGTCATTTATTACTGAGTTGTACAGACACATTGGAGAAGACACCGATGTACCGGCGGGCGACATTGGTGTTGGGGGGCGTGAGATTGGTTATATGTTCGGCCAGTATAAGCGCATAACGAACCGTTTTGTAGGTGTTCTCACTGGAAAGGGTCTTGAATTTGGCGGCTCTAAAATGCGAACAGAGGCTACCGGTTATGGTGCAATCTTCTTTCTCCGCAGCATGTTGGCCCAACACAAGGATAGCATTGAAGGAAAAAGTGTGCTGGTTTCAGGTTCAGGTAACGTCGCAACGCATGCTTGCGAAAAAGTTCTACAGTTAGGTGGTAAGGCACTAACGATGTCTGATTCAGGTGGCTTCATCCATTGCGCCGATGGTTTTTCCCAAGAGCAAATTGACTGGGTTAAGGAATTGAAGACGGTCCGTCGCGGACGAATTTCTGAAGCTGCTGACGAGTTCAATAACATTACATTCCAGGAGGGTCGCCCTTGGGGGGTCGTCGGGGATTGTGCAGTTCCTTCCGCAACGCAGAATGAAATTAGTGCTGACGACGCCAAGACTTTAATCAAGAATGGGGTTAAGGCAGTGGCAGAAGCGGCTAACATGCCTTGCGAGCAAGTAGCCGTGGATGCTTTTGTTGATGCCGGTGTCATTTTTGGCCCCGCAAAGGCCGTTAACGCAGGTGGTGTTGGCGTCTCTGGTCTTGAAATGAGCCAGAACAGCGGCCGCATTTCATGGGGAGAAGACGAACTTCGTAAGTTGCTAGAGAACATGATGAAGGACATTCATGACTCTTGTGTGCAGTACGGCGAATCAAAATCGGGGCCCGTCGACTACTTGGCCGGGGCCAACATTGCCGGTTTTGTGAAGGTTGCCGATGCGATGTTGAGTTATGGACACGTTTAAAGTGATCTAAATATGGCTGGCGTTATGCTGGCTCATTAATAGGAACAGGTCTCTACCTATACGTCGGTTAGAGGCCTGTTTCTTTTAGTGGAACTAGAGTTGCCAGATGAAATAAGGGGGTTTCTAGAGAGCCCAAGATCAAATTGTGGGAATGCCTAGACAAAGACTTCCACAATCAAACCGCCGACGGGCACAACCGACGACAGGAGGTTGAGGTCGTTTGTCGGGAGTTAGCCTTTCAATTCAGTGATTGCATTTTTAATTACTGCCCAGGTTTTCTGGGATGTGACCGGCATGTCCAAATGCTTAATACCTAATGGAGAGAGAGCATCCACTACAGCATTTACTACGGCAGGCATCGCGCACGCTGTTCCGACTTCGCCAGCCCCCTTTGAGCCCATGGGGTTAACTTTGGTGACGGTTGGATTATCTGCCAATTCAAAGGGGCAGAAGTCGCTAGCGCGTGGCATGGCGTAATCAAGGAATGAGCCAGTTTGCATTTGGCCTGTTTCGGGGTCATAGAGAATACCTTCCATCAGAACTTGGCCTGCACCCTGTCCTATGCCCCCGTATATTTGACCATTCAGTAGAAGCGGATTGATGACGTTTCCGACATCGCTCACGCCGACGTACCGGATGATATCTACTTTGCCAGTATCCACGTCAACTTCCACCTCGCACGCGTGGCAACCACTTGGAAAATTGGGGGCAGCGGCTTCAAAGTGGGCGTTTACAGAGAGGTCCGGCTTTATCCCGTCCGGCAATTGATCCCCAGAGAATACTACGCCAACTATTCTCTCCCAGGAAACAGAGCGGTCGGTCCCAGCGACTTCAAAGGAACCATTTGAAAACTCTATATCACTAGAGCCAGCCTCTAGGAGGTATGCTGCAATATGCCGGCCCTTCTCAATAATGGCCTCTGATGCAATGCGTGCAGCACTTGTTCCCAGAGAAGACACGCGGGAACCGCCGGTTCCATTCCCTTGCTCCATTTTATCCGTGTCGCCTTCATGAATGGCGATTTTATCAGCGTCGATGCCTAATAATTGACTGACCACTTGTCGGTACATGGTTGGATGTCCCTGGCCATGCTCCGTTGTTCCAGCATAGACATTAACATTGCCATTAGCATCAAACGAAATGTCGGCAAATTCTGTACCGGCACCTGCAGCGTTTTCAACATTATTGGCAACACCCAGGCCCCGGTATTTTCCCCTAGCCTTCGCACCTTTACGACGTTCCTCAAAATTCTGATGACCGATCAGCTTAAGTGCGTCTTCAAAGTTACGCTCAAAGTCACCGCAATCATAAGTAGGTCCTAGGGGGGTTTTATAAGGCATATCGCCGGGACTGATGAAGTTCTGGCGCCGTAATTCAAAACGGTCAATGCCCGTTTCGGCTGAAGCCACATCTATCAACCGCTCTAATACATAGGCAACATCTGGGCGATTGGATCCACGATAGGGATTGGTTGATCCGGTGTGTGTAAAGACACCTTTAATTGTGAGGTGGACGGCAGGTGTGGTGTAGACCCCCACTAAACCTCCATTGCTCAAGATCGTATGCATTAACGCTAGAGGAGATAAATATGTTCCTAGGTTGGCTATTGTAGTGACCCTGAGACCCAAAAATTTTCCATTTTTATCTAGGGCGAGTTCCGCATCCGAAATTTTATCCCGGCCGTGGTAGTCACTTAGGATCGAGTCAGTACGCTCATTTTCCCACTTCACGGGCCTATGCAGTTTACGAGATGCCCACACGGTCAGAAAGGTTTCCGCATAGACACCCTTCATACCAAAACTACCGCCCACATTTCCGGTAATAACCCGGAAATTATTTTCCGTATCATTAAATATCAATTCAGCTAGTGTTTTTCGCATGCCGAATGCACCCTGTGTACCGACGTATACTGTGCAGTGGCCAGTTGCTGGATCGTAATTAGCGTTGGTTCCGCGGGCTTCAATTGTATTAGCCGAGGAGCGGTTAACAATTGACCGCAATTTTACGATGTATTTTGCTGCGGTGAAGGCAGCCTCCGTAGCCTCCCTATCACCCATTTCCTGCTTGAAACTCAAGTTATCAGGGCAGTCAGGCCATACCTGTGGGGCGCCATCTTCCATAGCTGGGAGGATCTGGTAATCAACTTCAATCATTTCTGCCGCGTCTTTTGCTTGATCGAGTGTCTCTGCAACCACAAAAGCAACTTCCTCTCCAACAAAATTTACAACTTCATTCGCCAATGCCAGGCGGGTTGGATGGTAAACTGATTCCACATCAAAGTTGGGTATAGGGGGCACGACTAGTGGAAGTTTACCGAGGTTTTCCGCTCGGTAGTCTTGACCTGTCAGTACAGCGAGTACGCCGGGTGCGGTTATCGCAACTGAGGTGGTAATAGAGTTGATTTGGGCATGAGCATGGGGAGACCTCAATACATAGCCGTAAGCCTGGTTTGGGAGGGTTACGTCACCCGTATAACGACCTTCGCCTCTCAACAGTATTGGGTCTTCGTGTCGGGGGACTGGTTGACCTATCGAAACTATGCCCATTACTTAAAACCTCTTAGACAATTAATGAAACGGTAATTTGATGTGTGCCTAATTCAGACAGAATTATTATGTTTACACAATCAGTTTGATAGGTAGAAAAATATTGTGTTGCTTAAACTTTCACATAGGGCATGCTAATATTTTCATGCAGGCAATGCGTTGAAGTAACTAACTTCCTCCCGACTCATTAATCGAGAAGGGGTGTCGACATCTACATAATAAATTTCAAAGTGTTTGTTAGATGGTTCACCTTGAGAAATTTACGCTTTATTTAAGTTTTTTCTACCTTCAAGTATGTGCCGTTTTCTGGAGTGCACCTTAAGTGAGGTTAAATTAGAAACCCCCCATCGTTTTTACGTATAAGATCCGGTATGACCTCTATCGTCGATTGGTCTCGTGAGAGCAGCTATGATTGTGTTCAAGTCAACAGAACCAACAGGTTTTGCGTTATGTGTGACGATTGCAGTCGTGGCTTCGGCTTTAGAAAGCACCTGTAGAGCATCTTCTATCACCATATCCCCCTCAATCTTTAGCCCGGTCTCCGGCGTTTCGTCGTCCATTATGGTAGCCACTTGGAGGACACGGCCGCGGTTAATATTTTTAGTAAAATCGGTAACATAGTCATCAGCAGGATTAAGGATGATATCCTGCGGTGAACCAGTTTGTACGATGCTCCCGTCACGGAGGATCGCAATCCGGTCTCCAATGCGTAGCGCTTCATCTAGATCGTGGGTAATAAAAACAATGGTTTTTTTTAGTTCTTTTTGCAAACCTAAAAGAACATCTTGCATTTCCTCTCGGATGAGAGGGTCTAATGCCGAGAACGCCTCATCCATTAGAAGAATTTCGGCGTCTGTTGCGAGCGCACGTGCTAAGCCAACCCGCTGCTGCATGCCCCCAGAAAGTTGAGCAGGATAGTAGCTTTCAAATCCCGTTAACCCCACACGGTTAATCCACTTCTGGCTGCGTTCATGGACTTCATCCTTCGTAGAACTTTGGATAACCAGACCATACGCAACATTTTCTATGACCGTACGGTGCGGCAACAAAGCAAATTTCTGAAAAACCATGGAGGCCCGAAAGCGCCGAAAATCTCGCAATTCATTCTTGCCCATTTCTATAACATTGCGGCCATCCACAATGATTTCACCGGTAGTAGGTTCTATCAGTCTATTGAAGTGTCGGATAAGGGTGGATTTGCCGGATCCCGATAGCCCCATAATGACCTGGATCTCACCAGTCGGAATATCGAGGCTCACATCGTTTAAACCCAATACGTGACCGTGCTCGTCTAGCAAGGTCTGTTTTGATGTTCCGTTCCTGATATGGCTAATCATGCTGGTTGGGTTTGCCCCAAAAATCTTATAAAGATTTTTTATTTTGACTTTGATCTCAGACATCGTGGCCACCTTCCCGATGTCTTTGCAGTCGTTTGCCAAAATTCTGAGAGATGCGATCAAAAATGATTGCCAGCGCGACGATAGCCAAGCCGTTCATTAACCCTAAAGCTAGGTATTGATTAGAAATCGCGCGTAGAACAGGCACACCTAGTCCCTTCACACCGATCATTGAGGCAATGACCACCATCGCTAACGACATCATGATGGTTTGGTTCACACCGGCAAAAATGTTGGGTAGCGCCAGCGGCACCTGGACGTCAAATAGCTTTTGGCGGTAGTTTGCGCCAAAAGCATCTGCAGCCTCCAAAACTTCCTTGTTTACCAACCGGATACCGAGGTTTGTCAACCGCACGATTGGCGGGACGGCGTATATACACACTGCTAGTAAACCCGGTACTTTACCGATACCCAGTAACATAACCACTGGGATCAAGTAGACGAAACTTGGAATTGTCTGCATCACATCTAGGATAGGGGTGATTAGAGTTTGCACGCGATCAGAACGGGCCATCCAAATTCCGAGTGGAATACCCGTAACTATACATACAAGTGTTGCTACGGAGATAATGGCCAGCGTTGCCATCGTGTCTTCCCACATGCCGAAGTAGCCGATCACGAAGAATGAAGCTACTGTGCCTACTACGGCGGGCCAACTGCGGGCACCAATCCAGGCCAGTCCAGCCATTATCAAGATTATTATCGGCCAGGGGGTGATTATTAACAATTTTTCAAGCCATACCATAAAATACAGCAAGGGCTCGAAAAATGTTTCCAGAGCATCGCCGTAAGCTCGGGAAAAGTTACGAAAGCCTAAATCGATTGCTTTCTTAAGCTCACGTAACTCCTGGCGATCCATTGTTGGAAATTCGTCAAGAAAGTCCATTATCACGCCTGTTCATGGTCAATACAAAAAAGGCCCACCGACAAAATAAATCAGTGGGCCCATGGATTTGAGTATCAGATAATTAGGGTTAGCCTTTTACTTTTGCTGCAACGTCAGCTGGAACCCATTTCTTCCAAATGTTTTCGTGTTTTTTAAGAAATTCTACAGCCGCATCAGCTCCATCGGCTTGGTTGGCCTGCATATAAACAAGCATGCTATTCATTACTTTGCCCGGATATACCCGTGATTTTAAGTAGTTAACCGCAGGGCCACTGCTCTTTTTAAATTTGTCCGTGATCACGGTGTATACAGCAGACTTAGTCCAAGCGCTAGGCTTGGGGTTTGCACAGTCTTGTTCAGGTTTCACAAGGCAGCCGTTCCAGTGTTTGTCACCAACGTAGGGTACGCCGAATGGAAGCTTAACCATGTTGTACTTTCCGATTAGTGCAGTTGGAGACCAGTAATAGCCAAACCAGTTCTGACCGCGTTCGACAGCCTTAGCCATTGAACCGTCCAAACCCGCTGCAGAACCTGGATCGACCAGCAACCAGCCTTTCTTTTTCATGTCGAATGCACGGAATAAGTTGGCGTTCACCAGCTGACAGCCCCAACCGGCTGGGCAACCTACAAACGCACCCTTTGATTTATCCTCCGGGTGTGGAAACAATTCCGGATGCTTCAGAATGTCAAGAACCGTTTTTAAATTGGGGTGTTTTTTTGCGGTTTGAGGGGGGATCCACCAACCTTCTCCCAATTCAGTAATTGGAGCGGTATTAATGGAATGTAGGCGGCCTTCTCCCTCTGCCTTTTTTAGGGGGATAACTACCGCATTGGCCCAGAGCTCAGGTGCAATATCCGGCTGACCTTTTTCATTCATGGACGTGAATGTTGGCATAGTGGCACCGGAGACCAACTCAACGTTACAGCCATAGCCTTTTTCCAAAAAGATTTTGTCAATATTGGCCATAAATTGTGCAGAAGCCCAGTTCATTTCTGCAATTTTAACGCTACCGCAAGCAGCATATGTACTTGTCGACATAAAACTACTGGCAACAAAAACAGCAATTATTCCTAACTTTTTCAAAATATTTCTCCTTAGAGTAATGCTCGATTTTTAACAATAATAGATAAAATAATTCGCAACAAATGTAACTGAATCCGTCAAAACTTTATTATAAAGTAATGAACATTGGCAGAAATTGCCAGGATAATTTTTTTTATGACCAGGAAGCTTTTAGTGATGGTTGTATATTTGTTTTGCAAAACTGGTTTGGTTCAGAGAAAAGGATTTTCAAAAATGCCATTAATTATTGAGTAATTTGTCTGGACACCCGACCTATTAAAATTGCTGTTAAATCGTTTGGCAGAAGTTATTACCTTAGCGTAGTATTTCGATAATGAGACACTAAAATTAATGTTCCATTTTAGTTCAGTAGTTTGAACCCTTGCCATGAAAGGGGAGTTTATGGCTAACGGTCTGCCAAATGTTGATCTGATTATCACTGGAGATCGGGTTATTGATCCATCCTCTGGATTAGACGGTCCGGCTCAAATCCACGTCACTAACGGTAAAATTGTTTCGTTATCAGACGATTTGTCACTTCAATCCGCAAGCCGACATATCGATGCAACGGGCATGATTGTTTGTCCTGGATTGATTGATATGCATGTGCATGTGTACGAATGGGTGACTAATTTTGGCCTTCCGGCTGATGATGCCGGTGTGAATTCTGGTGCAACCACCATCATTGACCAGGGAAGCGCGGGCCCGTGGACTGTCGGTGGTTTAAAGGCCTATGTTGCCGACCCCGCAATAACTGACGTTCGATGCTTCGTTTCCGCAAATGTTGCAGGTGCGTTAATGGGAGGTATGGAGGGAATTATGTTGCACAATCCCGGGATGATGCGGATAGATGCGATCGTTAATTCAGCTCTAGATTATCCGGGATTTGTGGTAGGAATTAAGTCTCACGGAGAAGCTGGTGGTATTTCCCATTGGGGAACGGAAGTCCTTGAAATGGCTGTCAAAGCAGCCGAAGAATCAAAATTACCGTTGTACGTACATACGGGCGAACTTTTTCCAGTAGATGAACAAAATCGTCCCGTTCCTGCATCCCTTATGGAAAGAGTGCTTCCACTGTTACGCCCAGGAGACACGGTTGCACATGTATACAGCAATATGCCGGACGGTATTATGGGTCCAGGTGATAAGGTGCCGGCTGTCGTTCGTGACGCCTATGCGAGTGGAATTCATTTCGACATTGGTTATGGCATCAATTTCAGCTACCGAATTGCTCGCTCAATGATGGAGGCTGACATACTGCCAAATACAATCGGCAGTGACGTACACGCAGACTTTAATTGCTATCACGACGATAGCAAACTCGATTACAGCATGTGTGGGGCAATCACGAGGCTCTGCGCACTTGGGATGCCTCTTCCCGACGTTATCAGTCGAGCCACTTTAAATCCCGCGAGGGTGTTAGGTGAGGAGAATATGATTGGTACTCTGGCTCCTGGTTCGCGTGCCGACATCACGTTTCTCGAGCCAGTTGAGGGCCGTTGGGTGTTATCAGACGCGGAAGGTGAGGTTCTCACGGTTGAGGAACGGTTCGTTCCGGCACGTGTATTTTGCGCTGGGGTTGATATCGAGCCGAGCAAACGACTTCTTAGGGACATTTGGGAGTGGGAGAACACGTTAGCGGCGGAATAGATGTCTTGTGATCCGCAAAATTGGTCTGCCTAAAATCACTGCTTCCGCAACATCCCCGTACCTTATTTCTTTACATTTTGGCGGTCAGAAGCTTCCAATCGGGCACACAGTTCGTCAGTATTTTGGACGTCGCCGAAGTTAGTGTAGAAAGACGTCAATGCGTTAGCATGTTCTTCGTCCGAAAAGGTAGCACAACCGTCTGAAACCATCAGCGTCCGGTAATTCAGCATCATCGCGTCACGTGCAGTAGATTCGCAGCAGACGTTGGTGGCGACACCACAGACAAGAATGTTTTCAATCCTGTTATCGGTGAGAATAAGCTCTATATCCGATGATCCCCGGACGAAAGCACTATAACGGCGTTTGATGACACGGTAGTCTTCCTCTTGCACGTCGAGGGTTGGCCAGAGTTCAAAAGGCCATTCACCCGGCGTCATCGATTTAATCCGCAGTTCACCTTTCTTAGGTGTATAGCGTTCGTGGACAGTATTCCACGAATTAGGAGTGTCATGGGGAGCAAGATTTTGAAGCCATACTACGATGCCGCCTATTTTTCTAACGACATCAGCAATTCGATTTATGTTGTCCACAATTGTCTGCCCGACGGGAGCACCCGCAAGTTGGCTTTCGTCGAGAAAGTAATTCTGCATATCAACGACAACAAGGGCGGTTCGTTCAGTTTCAAATGTTTCCTGAACATGCTCACGTCCCAACCGTTCGATCATTCGATCGACATATTTCTGAGGCATTTGAAATGTGTGTGGCATTAGTTAACAACCCTAATTTGGGCAAATGATAGGTTAAGCATAAAACTTCTGCAATAGAACGAATTGATTTAACGGCAACATTTTTATCCTTAATAATTCTAATAAATTACTCAACCGTTCAAACTAAACTCGTCCGGTTTTGGAACTGTTGTACGATCGAAGAAATTAACTTGATCTCATATTACTGATGAATAACCATGCAACACTGATTTAATGACATATCAGGATAAATTCTATGGGAAATGATACGGATGTTTCTTGGGATCGAGATGTAGACCTTTTAGTCGCTGGTGCAGGACCCGGTGGGATGACAGTGGCTTTAGTTAGTGCGTTAGAGGGGCTCGATGTTTTAGTTTGTGAAAAATCCCAACAGGTGGGAGGAACAGGCGCCACATCAGCAGGTACGCTTTGGATACCTGGAAATTCGCAAAGCAAGTCGGCAGGTTATAAAGATTCAGCTTCGGAGGCTGCAAGGTACTTGGAAGGTCTGATAGGCGAGGACGGCGACGAGGAACGTCGTCAAGTCTATTTGGATGATGGACCAAAGGTCATTGACTATCTTACAGAGCGAACGGACGTAAAGTTTTTGCCGTGTGGCAGGCACCCAGATTACCGAAATAACATCGCTGGTGCAGGGTTAGACGGTAGAGCAATTATTGCTAAACAATTTGACGGGAGAAAACTTGGCCAAGATTTTGAGCGAGTACGTCCGCCGATAGAAGAGTTTATGTTATTTGGTGGTATGATGGTTAGCAAGGAAGACGTTGCATGCCTTGTTAATCGATATAAATCAATCATGAACTTCAGGCATAGCGCATCAATTTATATTCGCTATTTAATCGATCTTTTGCGGCATAAGCGTGGCACACGTCTTACAATGGGAAATGCTCTGACAGCGCGCCTTTTTTATAGTCTGCGTCAACAAAATGTTCCGGTACTATTTGGATCGCCCATAATTGAGTTAGTCGTTGAAGAAAACCGAGTTCAGGGCGCTATCATCGAAAACGAACAAGGTAGACAGAGTATTCTGGCGAGAAAGGGGGTCGTCTTTGCAACCGGAGGATTTGCGAATAATCCTGACTTCCGCGAGAGCCTTATGCCAAAACCGTTACCACCATATTCGATGGCAAGCAGTTTTAATACTGGTGATGGCTTAAACATCGGAAAAAGCGCGGGTGCAAGAATAGTCGTACCCTCACACAAAAGGAGCGCCTTCTGGTCGCCGGTGTCTGTAACTAAGCGGAGGGATGGTTCTAATGGCCTTTTTCCACATATTTTGCTCGACCGGGCAAAACCCGGACTTATCGCCGTTAATTCTGAAGGCCAACGTTTTGTAAATGAAGCTTGTTCCTACCATGATTTTGTTGAGGCGATGTACCGCTCACATGAAGTTATTAATACTATGCCTGCTTGGTTGATCTGCGATTCAACTTTCGTTCTCAAGTATGGGATTGGGACCATCCACCCCGGTACAAAGAAATTGAAGAAACATGCTGAGGTTGGTTATGCAACAATTTCGAATACAATCAGTGACCTCGCAACATCACTTGGAATTAACGAAAATAAGTTCGGAAACACGGTGAGGCGTAACAATGAATTTGCCGCAACAGGAATTGATGCTGATTTTGGTAAAGGTGATTTGGAGCTTAATCGCTTTAACGGGGATGCCGATAATCAACCAAACCCGTGTCTTGGCTATATTGAAGAGCCGCCATTTGTAGCAGTTGCCGTTTGGCCAGCAGAAATTGGATGCAGTATTGGTTTCAAGACAAACATAAACGGTCAGGTTCTTAATCAAGAGGATAAGGAAATTGTTGGCATGTATGCATGTGGCAACGACATGTCATCAATAATGGCGGGGTGTTATCCTGGACCAGGGATTACACTTGGTCCCGCAATTGTATTTGGTTATCGCGTTGCTATGCACGCGACTGGACGGGCTTCCACTTAATCGTGAGTTTCAGAAAATGTTGACCGTGTTCTAATCGACGCAATTTCCGTTGACCACATATTTATAAGAAATAGTCTTTGGATTAACAATGAGGGTGCAAATCGCAATGATGGTTTAGATACTGGGAAATTATTATCATAGTGCGAAATTCAGTATTTCAAGCGCACCATCAAAATTCAACTTACGTGGGTTTCCTTTTTGTGACGGATCCAATAGGGACATCTTCGCAATAAGACTGAATTTACTGGCGTCAACCCCTATCCCTGCTAATCCATCGGGAACGCCTATGTTTTTTCGAAGTTGTATAATCCAATTTCGAAATCCGTCAAATCCACCCTTGATATTCAAATGACGGGAAAGGTTGTTAATTCGATCTTCAATTGTTCTTCGGTTCCAATCCAGAACGAACGGCATAAGCACGGCATTAGTCATGCCATGGTGTGTATTGTATATCGCGCCAATTGGATGGGAAAGTGCGTGCATTGCGCCAAGTCCGCGTTGGAAAGCGGTTGCGCCCATCATAGAGGCCGCGAGCATGTTTCCTCTGGCATGAATGTTGGTGCCATCTTGGAAAACTTGCTCAATATTCTCTTTTATAAGCAGCATACCCTGCAAAGCTATCCCTTCTGACATTGGATGGAATGATGTTGCACAGTAGGCCTCTAGGCAGTGAGATAAAGCATCCATACCCGTACCTGCAGTTATATGAGGCGGCATACCCATCGTGACTTCCGGGTCACCGATCACGATCGATGGTAATATCTTGGGATGAAAAATTATATTTTTTGTATTTGTATCTGAATTTATAAGAACACCCGCTCTACCGACTTCTGACCCCGTTCCAGCAGTCGTGGGAATTGCTATTATTGGAAAAATTTTATTGGGGTCAGCTAGCATCCATTGGTCACCAATATCCTGAAAGTCCCAGATAGGTCTAACCTGCAAGGACATAAAGGCTACCAATTTAGCAAGGTCTATAACTGAACCTCCTCCGAGGGCGATTACGCCGTCGTGTTTCCCTTCTTGGAATGCCTCAATAGCCTTTTTCAGGTGGGTGTCATTGGGATTTATCTGGACATCACAAAAAACGGATGAAGTAAGATCCGCCGCCTTTAAATTCATCAGCGCCTTTTGTGTGAATGGGAGCTTGCCAATAACATTATCGGTTATAATAAGTGGGCAAACAATATTTAGGCTCCTGCATGCATCCGCTAACTCATCAATGCGCCCAGCGCCAAACCTCACTTCCGTTGGATAACTCCAGTTTGCATAAAGTTTAACGATTTTGAAAACCCTTCTACATTGTCAAATCCGAGAGACATTTTATTAAGGCTGTATTGCACGAATTAAACGTAATTTGTTAGCCGATCATACATTGGTCCAGCAATAAAACTTACAACAAAAATTGGATGGCAATTATTTAGGCATTATTGGTAAATAGGTGGTACACCATCGAGCTGAAGAATGATTGTGCCCCTGATAGGCCCCAACTAGCCACGTTATTCATTCATAGCGATAGTAATGTCTTCTAAAGTTGCAGCAATTTATCCATAGTACGCGTTAATTAGACTTTGAGGGCATTTCGTAAAAAGGCTAGCAAATGTCCATTAATTTGATCAGGATCCTCGACAAGCGCCATGTGCATAAGTTTGGGAAGGATAACAGAGCGGGCACCTGGAATGGCGTCTGCCATCCTGTGGGTCATTTCTGGAGTGTTTCCGTGATCATCTTGGCTGGTCATTACTAGCGTTGGGCACTCAATACTTTTGATCATATCAACTAATTCGGCATTACCTTCGACGAGGACCCGGTAAATTTTTGGATAGACCATTGGATCGTTAGCTTCCAACCATCCCCGGACTAAGGCAATAGTTTTAGGATTATTCAGTCGGAAGGGGTGCGTAAACCAACGTTCTAGAGCTGCGTCGAGCATTGCGTTTGGCCCGCTTTCACGTGATTGATCAGCGCGCATTTGAACAGCTTCGGTTTCTTTTTGCGTACGGTCATGGGCAGAATTCAAAATGGCTAACGCAGATAATCGGGACGGATGGTCATAGGCAAAACGTCGGGCAATCATGCCACCGATGGAAAAACCAACGACACCTGTTGTAGTAACGTTTGCTTCATTTAGAAGTCCGATAAGTTGATCGGAGAATAACTGAAGGCTAGGCCTCGAAGGCGGATTAGAGCTCTCTCCATGGCCCCAAAGATCGTATGTCAAAACGTCAAAATCATTTGTAAGTGAAGGTAACTGCCATTGCCACATGGCCCGGTTCATACCTAGACCGTGTATCAATACAACGGTCGGTCCAAAACCATTCCTTTGATATACAGTGCCGTCACTTGTAAAGTGCTTCATCCGGAAATCTTAAAGTGGTTTGTAGGCTGTAACCTCTATTTCTATTCTTACGTCGACTAACAAATCATTGACGACCGTCGATCGGGTTGGGGGGTCATCAGGAAAGTATTCGGCATAGACAGTATTGAATCCTGGAAAGTCGGCCCGGTCTGTTAACCACACCATCGTCTTAACGACGTCTGAAAACTGACAGTTTGCTTCCGCAAGGGTTTTCTTGATTTCGTTCAGTACGGCATGGGTTTGATCTTCAATGGTACCGTCAGTCATTGGTTTGCCATCTTTGAACGGAATTTGACCCGTTAAGAATACAAAGTCACCAGCGCGAATTGCGCGGGACAAAGAGAGGTGCCTTCCGTTAATTACTAAAGGTTTTCCTATAACCTGTTTTTTATTTGGCACATACTGTCTCCTTTTCGATAAAGTCGCTGCCGCCGGCAGGCTAAAGGTCTATCGATAATTAATCCAGACGACCCAAATTATCGGGCGCAAATTTTGAATTGGGGTAATCAAAATATAGGGTTTTATCTCGAATCTGTAGGAGAAAACTAACCATTATAGGTATTATCCAATATAGGTATTATCCAAATTTTGAGGTCGATAAAATATATTAGATCAATTCTGATGACGTCTTGATATTCAAGAATATAATCCAGAGAATAATTAAGATTTAAGCCAAAGTTACCAAATTGAAGCCAAAAATTTTTGAGCTATCCGTTTAAGGAAAAGCTGGGATCACTTCGTTGACGAACAACTCAAGTGAACGCTTTTGTTCCTTCAAACCGAGACCAAGGCTCGAATAGTAAATAAAATGGTCCACACCTATGTCTTCGTAGAGACGAAGTTTTGAAATAACTTCTTCTGGCGTTCCAAACATTAAATTTTTCTGCAGCATTTTTGGGTTGTACTCATCACGATTGGCCAACTGCGAAAATTCAATTGCCAGAGGAAACCCTTTTTCCACGTTGCCTAGGTTCTTAAATAGATTTTCGAATTGACCAAGTTGGCGTATTGCAGCGTTGACTGGGACTTCCCAATCCCTCTGGTTGTCGTATACTACAGTATGCCGCATAGTCGCAAATATTGGCCGCGGGTTACCGGGGTTATTAGATAGCGCGGTCTCTAATCTTTCCTTATAGATTTCTACTTCGGACATTGGTTTTGTTATGGGCCACGAAGTAATGTTGCAGTTATTTTTGACGGCATAGTCATAAGTGACAGGCGCCCGGGCAGCGATCCAAATGGGTGGGTGCGGTTGCTGCAGGGGCTTTGGCACGGATGTCGCTGTTGGAAATGACCAAAATTCCCCATCATGCGCGTAGTCGCCTTTCCATAAAGCCTTCACCGCAGGCAACATTTCCTGCATGAATTTATATCCTTCGGTCTGTTTAAGCCCGGGGCGCATTATATCAAACTCTCTTTGGTAGGCGCCGGAACCGATGCCAAATTCAAGTCGGCCACCACTGTAAAGATCGAGTAAAGCAGCTTCGCCAGCGACGTTTACCGGATGCCAGTAGGGGGCTACGACCACGGCTGTACCAAGTCGAATGCGGGAGGTGTGCGCAGCCCACCAAGTTAGAATTTGGAACGGATTTGGAGCAATTGTCATCTCCAAGGCATGATGCTCAGCTGCCCAAACTATAATAAAACCTCCATCTTCCGCCATTTGCACCATCTCCAGCGTATGGCGCTCTACGTCGCGCATATCTACATCCGGAGCAATACGCTCCATATTTATGGCGAGTTGGAATTTCATTTAGTTTTTCTCTTTGTCTATTAAAGAAGTATTTCTTCGGTTCAAATTATGATCGACGGTCATTGATGAAAAATCAATTTCAATTTATCGACCAAACAGAAAAAAAACTGACTTCTTAACCTGATGCCGTATCGACTTCTATCAACTTTGCCTTTTTTATGGGGTTACAATTTCTAAAGATGATGGAAACCGCAAGTCAGAATAAACAGGACCTCTGTTAGGTTGCACCGGTTGGCGGAGCTTATGTTTTATTGTTTTAATTGATTTTCCGGCATTATATCCAGAATTTGGCGTTTACATAATTACTAATCCGGATTGATTTTCCGAAGACTGGCTACTAGAAAAAAGGTTAAGCCTTTTATTAACAAATAACTTAATAGGGTTTTGCTAACTTTTTTAGAGTTGTAGTATTTAAAAAACATTATTCCATCAAATGTAGATCCGGAAATTACTTTTTTAATTTCCTCTCTAAGGGATAAAAAATATTACAAATATTCAGCTGTCTATTTAAAAACATGTCTAATGACAAAGTAAATATATCTCTAAAAGAGGTTGAGGACATCGCGCAGGCGTGTCTCGTTGCTAATGGTTGTAATGATGAGAATGCGAAAGCTGTATCTACTACTATAATGGCGGCTGAAAGGGATGGCTGCCCGGGCCACGGTCTCTTCCGTTTGCCTGGATACGTGGCGGCCCTCAAGAGTGGTAAAGTTGATGGAAACGCTTCACCAACTTTCGAGAGAGTTTTGCCAAGCATGCTGCGTGTTGACGCCCAAAATGGCTTTGCGCCGTTACCCTTGTCTATTGGCCGCGAGCCCCTTATTGAGGCCGCGCGCGAGCAAGGTGTGGCAGTCATGGGTTTAATACGGGTTCATCATTTTTCAGCACTCTGGTTCGAGATCGAACACTTAGCCGCAGCTAAACTTTGTGCAATCGGGTGCACTGCTTACATGCCTTCCATACCTCCAGCAGGAGGTGCATTACCTTTTTTTGGAACTAATCCTCTCGCATTCGGTTGGCCACGTAAAAATAGATTGCCAATGATTTTCGATATGGCTTCAGCAGCGATGTCGCGTGGTGAATTGATGATTGCGGCTCGGGATGGTCACGAGGTACCTATTGGCGTTGGTCTCGACGCAGATGGAATAGAAACATCTAACCCCCAAGTGATACTCGACGAGGGTGTGCAGTTGCCTTTTGGAGGTTACAAGGGCGCTAACATTGCAATGATGGTAGAACTTCTGGCTGCGGGTCTTCTTGGAGAACGCTTTAGCTTTGAAGCCGCAGAGTCTGACAACAAAGATGGCGGCCCACCACAAGGTGGCGAGTTTCTCCTGGTAATTGATCCAAGACGCCTTGGGGGTGAAAATTGGCTTGATCACACGGAGGCGTTTTTCGCTAAAATGCTTGCTATTGAGGGTGTGCGACTTCCAAGCACGAGGCGATATGATAACCGGGCTAAATCTCTAGTGGAAGGCATTGAGGTTCCTTTGAAATTGCACGCTACAATTTTGTCACTCACTGACGAAGTTAAGTGAGATGACAATAATAATTACATCCCGACCACAGCTCAACTTAGAGCTATCATTGATCAAATTTTTTTAGAATTATTTTGGTAATTTTACTTTTTCAGTACTGATCCAGTGAAGTCTATCCATTATTATGTAATGGTTATATAGGACTGAAGTATGACAGAAAAAATTGAGGACTATAGGGCTGAATATGTCATCGACGCCTGTCAGTATGCCAACTGGAACCGAACTATTTTTGAGCAGATGCGTGAGGGCGGAGTAACCTGTGTAAATGCTACAATTGCTTATTGGGAAAACACCCGTGAAACGCTAACACGAATTGCTGAATGGCGACGTCTTTTCGCTGCTAATGCAGATCTCATTATGCCGGTTAAAACATTCACAGACATCCGTCGAGCAAAAAAGGATGGCCGGACGGGGATTACATTGGCGCTCCAGCATTGTTTGCCGATCGAGGAAGAGATTGACATGGTCGAGATCATGCATGATCTCGGAGTGCGTTTTATGCAGTTGAGTTATAACAACCAAAGTACATTGGCGACTGGTTGGTTGGAGAGCGAGGACCCCGGAATTACCCGGTTCGGCCGCGAGGTAATCCGCGAAATGAATCGGCTTGGAGTAGTGATTGACATGTCTCATAGCGCCGAACGCTCTACACTGGATGCGATTGAGATTTCTGAGCGACCGATTGCAATTACCCACGCTAACCCAATTTCTTGGTGTGACACCCAGCGTAATAAATCCGATACGGTGCTGAAAAATCTGGCTGAAAGTAGTGGTATGCTGGGGTTTTCATTTTATCCGAATCATCTAAGGGATGGCTCAGATACGACACTAGATGAATTCTGCGATATGGTGGCGCGTACTGTCGAACTTATTGGAACGGAGCATATTGGCATTGGCTCCGACTTGGTTCAGGGCCAACCCTACTGGGTAATAGACTGGATGCGCAGCGGTAAATGGACCAAGCAAACCCTAAATGACCTCAAATGGCCCGTCCCAACTACCTGGTTCAAAGACAATTCTAACTTTCCGGGCATCGCAGGGGGATTGTTGGCAAAAGGTTTTGCTAAAGAAGAAATCGAACAAATCATGGGTGGTAATTGGCTTCGTTTTATCGAAACGGCGTTTATGCCGGCATGATCCTATCGCCTGGGATTAATGACACGACCGTTGCTTCTATCTTGCGTGCCCCTAAGCACGTTATGCGGCTTTTCCGGATTGGTTCGTTTCATCAGACACGCATTAGCTTCGCGCGCACGCTCATCCGGCGTATGGCTCGTGAGGAATGGCAAATTACTGCTCACGAAAAGAGGCTCGATCGGAACGGCATTGGCCGGATCATCTATCGGATCGACACACCCCGTGGCCCATTAACATTTTCCGGTTTTTCCAATCCTTTAGCTCCCTCCGAGCGCACTGATAGGGTCATTGCAGAGAAGTGGGATGCAGCTTTTACCTTGTCCCTAGGCCCTCCCGAGACCGTTGAGATTGACGCTCTAGAGATGGAGGTTCCGCTCCAAGAAATGGGGAGGTTTGGTGTCAATGAAATTGTGCTTAGCCGAGCTAATAAATCAGTCCGCCTGTTCGAGGGGGTAATAAATTCACTTGCTTCAGGAAAACAACCAGATGTCGATGAGATCAGCAAAGTCGGTTATCTGATGCGTACCACCGCTGTTTATGGGAATGGCAAGTTTGGCTTAGCTGACTTCGAAAAACTAGGGCTAGAAAGAGATTTCACTTTGCCGTTTCAAGCTGAAATGTTGAGCGTCTATATGACGCGGCAGTTCACTATCGACTTGATTGATCACTGTGCAGGCATGCGTGGTGGAAAGCGAGCAGTAACTTTGGCGAGACCTATACGTCGAATGCTGGGCATCGGCAACGCCACTGGGCTTGGAATGGCGCCATATCTAATTAACCACCCAAAACTTCTCAATAACTGGATCGTAGCGCGGGAAACCGCACTCGCTAGGGTTCGTCTCATCGAACACCCAGCCGGTCAAGAGGTTATCAAGATGTGTGCATTGATTGATAGGTGTCGAATACACATCACAGAATGGCCGACCACCGATCATCAGCAGAACCTCGATATTTCCCGAATGGGAGAGGACCTTGAACTCGTGAGTTCCCTGCTGGCTGATAAGGCTTGGTTTAATGAGCCCCGCCCGTGGGATCGACTAATACGGTGGGCTGAATCGAATTTTCATCTCGAAACGCAGGAGCTGTTGGTTAGCATTATAATGGAGCCTTATGGAGCATTGGTTGATGATCTCGAAACCACTAATTCCTCCGATGAGCGAGAGGAAACTTGGCCAGAGATGCTCTTGGGTGATTTAAAAAAACTAATCGAGACAACTTATGACTGGGCACTTGCCCTGGATTATACCAAACCTCACGGTGATAAATACTTTTGGTACCGTTCAGCGGAAAAGGAGGAGCCTCGTCTCGGTGAACGCTATGTGGAACCAGGAGCAGAGCTGGAAATGCCAATAGGGATTGCCCGTGACGTCACTCGCCTCTATGAAAAACTCGGGGAGCTCGATGACGAAACAAACACTGCGGAATTTCTAATTGCTTGGCCGCAATTTCGGCGTGTGGTGCGTCGCATCCAGACACTTGCTGAGTTACCTTACGCGGAAATCAGGGACAACCTTATTAGCTCCGGGTGCGAACCGGTCAATATCTTGCGGTGCAAGCTATCCATATTTGGCGCAACTAAATTTGACCCTAAATCAAAATTATGGACCCGCATTACGCTCTTCCAGGGTGCACCACTTCCTGACGAACTTACTTTGCCGGCAGCCGATGATTGGTTTGCACCCATTTTTCCAAGTGAGACAGCGGTTTGACGGTTACCATAAGAACCTCCATGAGCGAGTTAGAGGGAATGGCGCAAAAGGCGTTAGAAGCTGCCGGTGTTGCGTCTGGCCTCGACCGCGATGGAGCATTTGCAACAGCTTGGTGTGAGGCGCATGGACTAGGCGGTTTGGCGATTTTGGTTCGGGATCTTGATGCACTTTCTGGCGTACCAACACATTCGGAAAAGAGAATCAATGCTGGTGGTTTGTCAGCACTAGTTGTGGGGCCATTGGCAATCGATCTGGCAATGGTGATGGACCTGGAATTGAGGGTTGAGAATATAAGATCACCGTCTGCCGCGCTTGCCTATGCTGTTAGGCGTGCCCGTAATGATCGATGGTTTCGACTTGTTTGGGGCGATAGTGAAGCATTGGCTGCTGAAGCGCAGACTATGATCTCTCTCACAAACCCCGACGTCGCAACCGAGTTAACAATCTCCTGCGGAAAGGGTGCACCTCCTAAAATTTCTGACGTGACTATAAACTCTGTAGAACTCGAACGGCGACGTATGCGGGCCTTAAAAGAAGGTCTGTTCCTTGTTAGAGAGACCCGAGAGACGTTGCTAGAAGCCGCAAAGCGGGTACTTGTTCCGGCAAGTGAAAGTTCACGTTCCGGTGCCGGTGCTGAAGTGGATGACAACGAGTAACAATTAGGACGACAACCAACGATCCAAGTTTTTCATGACAAAAGCATCGTCGTTTAACTCCGGGTAGTCCCGGTATACTCGGTCAATCTCCTCCATCTGGCCCGGGCTAAGAGTTTCATTTGGGTTGAGACACCAAATGCCCTCGAACAGTCCTTGCCGTCGCAGAACCTCGTGAACTCCAGATATGCAGCCTTTAAAGTTATTGGCTACATCAAAAACTGCGGCATTACAGTCGGTTACGTTGCCGTTTAGCGCCAACAAAGAATCATCCAATATACCTTCCTTGCATTTTGTTAGAACCTCGACTGCTCCTTTAACCCAAATAGCCCAATGACCAAGCAGTCCGCCAACGGTACGGAGTGTTACGGTGGTGTTATCCCTCCTAATCTCATAGGGTGTGATCAGATCTATCACGATATTGTCGTCATTCCCGGTATAAACTGAGATTCTATTTTCAGCTTTCGCTAGGGCTATTCCCCGCAAAACGTCTAAAGTTTGATAGCGATTAAAAGGCGCGACTTTTATGGCTATAACATTCTCTATCATAGAGAATTGTTGCCAAAAGTTCGATGACAAGACGATCCCGCCAACTGCCGGTTGAAGATAAAAACCAATCAGAGGCATGATATCCGCAATGGCTTCACAATGCTCGATAATTTCATCTTCGTTTGCATCTTTATATGTGGCGAGGTTCAGCAAGCCGGCATGATATCCAAGATTGCGGGCGA